>JAABUW010000157.1_pt1 | contig 143833 bp, 112 predicted proteins | sample 5560081 | NCBI WGS metagenome assembly JAABUW01 (sample SAMN10711882, study PRJNA513363) | rock metagenome | isolation source: Antarctica rocks | place: Antarctica: Victoria Land, Knobhead sud
TGATTTTCTAAGGCCAGGGCCCCTGAAGCTCCGGGCTTAAATTACGCTCGTTAGGAGCCCGACGCGTATCTTATAGCGGCCTCGGGCGCCCGTCGAGCGCCCGTCGAGCGACTTAACGCTCGAAGGGTACTCGGCGGGCGCTCGACGGGCGCTCGGGGCCGTTCGGGCGCCCCGAGCCTACCTCGGGCGCCCGAGGCAGCTTGCCTAATGGCCCCGAGCCGCTGGAGCCGGTTTTCGATTTGCCGACGTAACCGGTATAATAATTATAAATAAATCTCGCCAGCGACGCTAATTCTAAGTCGACTCGCGTAAATACGCTAGAAAACGAATCTAATACAAAACCGGCCTAATATTCTCCTAGCTCCGGCGCTAATACGCCCGTAATACTAATAGTTCTAGATAGGTATCTAGAGTTTCGTGAACCTACCCTATCCTTTAATCTATTAATTTTATTTATAAGAGCTTTACCTACCGAGCTTTATAAACCTAAAATATATAAAGAAGCCATAGCTAATACTCTTAATAAGATATACTAATAGCTCGGTATAAATACCGAAATTAACTCTCTATTAACGAATAGTACCTAGATACTATCGAATCTACCCCGAAACCGAAAGATACTTCGCGGTAAATAGGTCTATAAACTTAAGCGTAAAGCCGCTAACGAAATCACTCGTTATAAAACTCGCTAAATAGTACGTCGGTTTAAATAACGATATAAAATCGATTTTAATAAGACGTTTACCTTAATAATCAAGCCTATAAACTATAAAGTACTATTCGCTATTATAGCTATTTACGACCTAGAGCTTAAATAAATAAACGTATAAACTACTTTCCTATACGGCCTAATTAATAATGAAATCTATATCGAATAACCTACTAGTTTCGACGATAATTTAGGCCGTATATACTTCCTAAAACGTACTTTATATAGGCTTAAGTAATTCCCTCGAGTATAATATATTATTTTTACGACTTTCCTAGCCAAGCTAGGCTTTATACTCTTAAGTATTAACTTCAACGTATTTCTTAACCATAAAACATAACTAATAATTATATTATATATCGACGATATACTAATTACTAGCGCTGGTAAAGATATTATTATATAACTAAAATAACGCCTAAACGATAAATATAGAATAACTAACCTTAGCCCTATTACGCACTATCTTAATCTTAAAGTATCGCGCGATCGCTTTAATCGCACGTTATCCTTTAGCTAAAAAACATACCTAGAGCGGGTACTTAAAGATTATAAAATATATAATACTAGAGTCAAAACTATAGGAGTCCCTATAAACCCTATAATCAAATTTATACCGGCCGATAAGGGATACTAAATTAAATCTATCTCTTTTACTACCTACTAGTTAGTCGTTAGCTCACTAATATATACTATAATAAATACGCGGCCTAATATCGCTTACGCGGTATTAATAATAAATCGCTATACTTCTAACCCCGATAAATCCTATTAGGCGGTTATAAAACGTATTTTCTATTATTTATACAATATATTAAACCTAAAGTTAGTTTTCTAGGGTTAACTCGCCCCATTAAAGGGCTATACTAATATTAATTAAGCGGGTAATTATAATATAAAGCGTTCTACCTCTAGCTATATATTTAATCTCGGTAATATAACTATTAACTAGTAGTCTAAACGCTAACCGATTATTATATTATTATCCTATAAAGCCGAATATACGGGCTAGACCTAGGCTACTAAAGAAACTATCTAGTTTAAAAGATTATTTAGATAATTAATACCTATTACGCGTATACCCTATTCCGGTAGAGATTTAAACTAGTATATATTAATAGTACTCGTTACTATACTATTTATACTAGTTATCTACTCCGCTCCACTAGCCTACTTTATACTTATAATAGTTATCTTCTATAATAACTAGGGTATTATAGCCTTAGCTAAGAACCCCTAGGACTATAACCGCACTAAATATATTATAATCTAATATTATTTCTAGCGCGAAAAAATCGCAGTAGGCGAAATCGAGTTTCGCTATATTTCGATAACGGAGTAGATCGTTAACGGCCTAACCAAGGCTCTCCCTAAAGTTAAGTTTAATATCTTTCGTATAACTTTAGGCCTATAATAATTACCCTCTATAAGTACCTACTAACGCTCCTATAAGAGCTATTCTATATTTATAAGCGTAGAACGCGGCTCTACGGGCCTATCCGGAGGCTCTACGGGCTACGTCTTAATAACCTAACTAGTAATAAATATTAATATTCAAATCAATATTAACTAATAAATACCGTATCGAATACTATTAAACTTTTAGGGCCTTATCTAAGGCCCTTATAAAATATACTATCTAAGTTTTAGTTAAATCGCGTCCGTATATATAGCGGTATATCCTAATCCGCTCTAGGCACGTTTAGGTTATACGCGGCGACGATAATATCGCCTTATAATTTATCGTTCTTATTTAGCCCTCCTATAACCCTTATTAATAAATATATACGTCGTTAGAATATCCCCTAAATATCCGTTGTAGTTATATATCGTTATACCTATAATATTTAATATGGTCCCCGTAGTATCCTAGGCGGTCTTTATATCTTTAATAATCGATTCCCCGTAAAACCCTATAATATCCGACTATTTCTAGTAATCTTCTCGTAGTATTTATATCGCTTATTAATACTCCGACCTAGTTACTACCCGAATTTAGCGTATATAATTTAACTATTAAATAAAATTTTTAAAATACCGTATTTTATTAAAAAACGGAATTTTGCTCCCTTAGCCTCTACCGATATAATTTAGCCCTATAGCTTAGCCCCTACCGACGTATCTTAACTTTATAGCTTGGCCCCTACCGATATAACTTAGCCTTATAACTTAGCCTCTATTAATTATAATTTAGGCCTATAACTTAACTTTTATAAATTATGATTTTGGCCTTTATAACCTATTATAACGACCCTAAAATAAGGGGAATACGGGGCTATTTTAGAGACTTCTTAATAGAGGATTTCGTTCGAGTAGGAGTATTAAAATATAGGAGTACAGGACTACTTAGTAAATAGATATTTAGTAATACTTGGTATCAAGGTCTTACACGTATATTCGCTTTTATCCTTTATAGATAATTAATTAAGAAGTGTTTCTACCTACTATAATTTAATAAAAATAACGCCTAAGCGATAAATATAGAATAATTAATCTTAACTCTATTATATACTATCTTAATCTTAAAGTATCGCGCGATCGCCTTAATCGTATATTATCCCTTAATTAGGAAATATACCTAGAGCGGGTATTTAAAGATTATAATATATATAATATTAGAGTTAAAGTTATAGGAGTCTTTATAAACTCTATAATTAAATTTATACCGGCCGATAAAGGATGTTAAGCTAAACCTACCTCTTCTACCGCCTACTAGTTAATTATTAACTTATTAATATATACTATAATAAATACGCGACTTAATATCGTTTACACGGTATTAATAATAAATCGTTATACTTTTAACCCCGATAAATCTTATTAAGCGGCTATAAAACGTATCTTCCGTTATTTACGCGGTATATTATACTTAAAGCTAGTCTTCTAGGGTTAACTCGCCGTATTAGAGGGTTATATTAATATTAATTAGGCGGGTAACTATAATATAAAGTATTCTACCTCTAGTTATAGATTTAATCTCGGTAATATAATTATTAATTAGTAGTCTAAGCGTTAACCGATTATTATATTATTATCCTATAAAGTAAAATACGCGGGCTAGATTTAGGCTACTAAAGAAATTATCTAGGTTAAAAAACTATTTAGATAATTAATATTTATTACGCGTATACTTTATTCCGGTAAAGATTTAAACTAATATATATTAATAATACTCGCTATTATATTATTTATACTAGCCGCCTACTCCGCTCTACTAGCCTATTTTATATTTATAATAATTATTTTTTATAATAACTAGGGTATTATAACCCTAACTAAAAACCCGTAGGATTATAACCGTATTAAGTATATTATAATCTAGTATTATTTCTAGCGCGAGAAAATTATAGTAGGCGAAATCGAGTTTTATTCTATTCCGATTACGGAGTAAATTATTAACGGCCTGACTAAAGCCCTTCCTAAAGTTAAGTTTAATATCTTTCGTATAGCTCTACTAGAGTAAATCGAAAACCGGCTCCAGCGGCTCGGGGCCACTAGGCAAGCTGCCTCGGGCGCCCGAGATAGGCTCGGGGTGCCCGAGCGGCCCCGGGCGCCCGAGGCCGCTATAAGATAAGCGTCGGGCTCCCTACGAGCGTAATTTAAGCCCGGAGCTTCAGGGGCCCTAACCTTAGAATATCACGTGATTTAGGGCCTAAAATTTTAAAAAATCTTGATGTTCTGTGATCGCCCTTATCGACGGTAGGGACCCCCCGGAACCACCCCCAACGCCAGCAAGTTTTGATCCCCGGAATCGATCGATTCAGGCGAAATCCTCGCGGGGGTGATGCGCAGGCCATGCGCCAGGGCATGCACCAGTGATTTGGGGGTGCGACAGTGACAGTTGTGGGGTTGCGACAGCGACAGGGCCATGGCCATGAATGGAATGGGGCCATGGCCATGAATGGAATGCGCCATGGCCATGAATGGAATGCGCTATGGCCATGAACAGGGGCCATGGACGGGGGTCAAAGTTGGTGGCGCACCCCTAATTTAGCGCCCATTAGTGGCCGTTTTAGGCTTGCTCGGTATGCGCCCGAGTGGCCCTAGGCCCCTTGGCTGTATGCCTCGGGCGCACCTCGAGTCGGTAGATGAGTGTCGCGTTTAAGGCTCCCGGGGCGCCCGTCGAGCGCCCTAAGCCACGATCGAGCCACTTTTCGTTTTGCCGACGTAGGCCTATAATAAGTACGACTTTATAAAAGTTTATTAACGCTTTTATAGGAGCCTATTTATACTTTTATAGGAGTTATTCTAAGCCTATAAACGCTAAAACACGGCTCTACGGGTTTATCCGGAGGCTCTACGGCCTAGGTCTTAATAACCTAGTTAATAATAAATATTAATATTTAAATCGATATCAACCGATAATTATCGTACCGAATTCTATTAAATTTTTAGGGCCTTAACTAAGGCCCTTATAAAGTATACTCTCCTAGTTTTAGCCAAATCGCGTCCGTACATATAACGATATATCGTAAATCGCTTTAGGCACTTTTAGGCCAAGCGCGGCGACGATAAAATTATTTAATAATTTATCGTTTTTACTTAACTCTCTTATAACCTTAATTAATAAATATATACGTCGCTAGAATATACTATAAGTGTCCGTTATAATTATATATCGTTATACCCGTAGTATTTAACGCGGTCCCCGTAGTATCCTAGGCGGTTTTTATACCCTTAGTAGTCGCTTCCCCGTAGAACCCTATAGTATCCGATTATTTCTAATAATCTTCTCGTAGTATTTATGTCGCTTATTAATATCCCGACTTAGTTACTACCCAAATTTAGCGTGTATAGGTTAATTATTAAATAAATTTTTTAAAATACCGTATTTTATTAAAAAACGGAATTTTGCTCCTTTGGCCTCTATAGACGCGGCTTGGCCCTATAGCTTAACCTCTACTAATACGGATTAACCCTATAACTTAGCCCCTACCGACGTGGCTTCGCCTTATAACTTGGCCCTCATAAACTATAGTTTTAGCCTCCATAACTTATTATAACGACCTTAAAATAGAGGGAATACGGAGTTATTTTGGAGACTTCTTAATAGAGGATTTCGTTCGAGTAGGAGTATTAGAATATAAGAGTATAGGACTACTTAGTAAATAGATACTTAATAATATTTAGTATTAGGGTCTTGCACGTATATTCGCTCTCATCCTCTATAGACAATTAATTAAGAAGTGTTTCTATCTACTATAGTTTAATACGCTCCTATAGGAGTTATCCTATATTTATAAATATTAAAATACGACTCTATAGGATTATCTAGAGGCTCTACGGGCCTATCCGGAGGTTTTATAAACTACGACTTAATAACCTAACTAGTAATAAATATTAATATTTAAATTAATATTAATTAATAACTATTATATCGAATACTACTAAACTTTTAGGGCCTTATTTAAGACTTTTATAAAATATACTCTCCTAATTTCAACTAAATCGCGTCCGTACGTATAGCGATATATCGAAAATCGCTTTAAGTACTTTAAAGTTAAATATAATAACGATAAAATTATCCCTTAATTTATCGTTCTTATTTAACCCTCTTATAACTCTTATTAATAAATTTATATATTACTAGAATATCCCCTAAATATTTATTATAGTTATATATTATCATACCCGTAGTACTTAAAGGTCCCCGTAGTATCGTAGGCGGTCTTTATACCCTTAATAATCGTTTCCCCGTAGAAGCCTATAGTATCCGACTATTTCTAATAATCTTCTCGTAGTATTTATATCGTTTATTAATATCCCGACCTAGTTACTACCTAAATTTGGCGTATATAGGTTAACTATTAAATAAAATTTTTAAAATACCGTATTTTATTAAAAAACGGAATTTTTCCCTTTTAGCCTCTACCGACGTAACTTAGCTCTAAAGCTTGGCCTCTATAGACGTGGCTTGGCCCTATAGTTAAGCCCCTAGCTTGGCCTCTAGCTAGCCTCATAACTTGGCCTCTAGCTTGGCCCCTAGCTTGGCCTCTATAAACTATGATTTTTAGCCTCTATAGTTTATTATGACGACCCTAAAATTAGGGGGAATACGGGGCTATTTAAAGACTTCTTAATAAAGGATTTCGTTCGAGTAGGAGTATTAGAATATAGGAGTATAGGACTATTTAGTAATTACTAACTAAATAAATATTTAGTAATACTTAGTATCAGGGTCTTACACGTATATTCGCTCTTATTCTCTATAAATAATCAATTAAGAAGTATTTCTACCTATCCTATATTTAATACTTTAATATAATATATTTAGTTAAATATATAACCGGCGTTAATTAAAACCTATATTTTAAAGTCTTTAAATATTAATTTACTCGAAATATTAATTATTTTTTCTATATATCTTATAACGCGTTAAATCGTCTCGTTAATAGCGAGGTATATCCGTAGTTCTAATATTATTTAAATATATAACGTAAATACTCGTTAAAAGGCTTTAGTTTTTTTAATAATAATTATCTAGGTACGCCGGGAGGTAGTGATTTAAAAATATAAAAAAATCAATCGATTTATTATTATTATCTAGAACTAATTATTGTTTAAATAACTAAATATATAGTTATAACTAGGTCGGTATTCTAAAAATCTTCGACGGCCGTTTTAATATATAGGCTTATATATATATATACCCTAATATATACCTTTAGCTTTTAAATAATAATAGGGAATTATAAATACGTACCGGTAGAATTAACCCCGGGATAAAACTTAGTATATTTATTCGTATAATCGCGAAGAATAATAAATATAGAATCGTCGAAGAAGAGGCTGAAGATAACGAACGATATATTAAAAAGAATATTATTAGGTAATAAACTATAACTATAAATAAATAGATTTATAATTTAAATAGGTTCGAAAGTAGGTAGAGGCTAGCGCTTAAAGACCGGCTTCTTTAAAAACCGTATAAACTTTAGATCTATAGGAATATAATTAATAATATTAGAAATACGCGCACGAGGTATAATTAAGTCGATATAAGTAGTATATAAAGTGGTTTATATATAAATGTGATAAATAGATTAGTTTTACTAGATATTTAAGGGATCTACGACTTTAGTCCCAAACGAATACACTACCGGTGAATGTGATAAAACTCCTCTTTTAATAAGAATTTCTATAGTTTAATTTAATATCTCGTCGAATCTTTCTATAGATATTACTATTAAAGTAAATTAGCCTAGAATATTAATCGAGGCCTTACTAAATTAACCTTTCGAAATACTATTTAATATTATACTAGTATAATCTCTATATACTAGACTAATCCTAGTGAGGTTAAATATTATATTAAATTAATTAAGTACTTAACTACGACTTCTAAAAGTAAAAATATATTAAAATTAAAATTTACTAGTCCGGCTCGATATACTCTAGTATTTCTAATAAATAGACTAAGATTTATATAGATAATAGTTACTCCGTTATATTAATCAATAAAATCTATTTAAAGTTAGTTTTATTTAATATAAAGATTAAGAAAATACTATTACTAATACCCGTACGAGGTATTAATAATAAGATCGTTTATATTAACGAGTATATTATAGTCGAGATATTTATAAATAATACTATCAATAGTTAGCGCGCTATAGGCTCTATTATTATAAAAATATATATCGTCGATAATTTAAAGATTAATTTAGTAATCGGTAATAATACCTTAAAGTTTTAAAGTATAGTTATCGACTTCGGTATAAAGATTATTGATATCGTAGTCTATTAAGGTCTAATTATATTTATCGACGTATATATACGCCCTTGAATATATATTAAATATATTATTAAAATAAAGTCTACTATAGTTATTTTATTTTATATCGTATAATAGGTTATTATAATTTATAAAAGCAAAGTACCCTTTAGTAGAGACTTCCTATTTAAGTCTAAATATACTATAGACTTTGAACTAGATAGTAGTATATCGGTAAATTTTAAAAGTAAATATTAGTATACTCCAAGCGTTATCAGCCCTGTTAGAAAGCCGTTTACGGGTTTATACTGAAACTCCATATCAAATACCGAGCCGAGGTTTAGTAGGATTAGTAAGTCGGGGGCCCGGGTAGGGTCCTATTAGTAAATAGTATTTACTATTAATAGGTTTAGTAACTCGGTAAACCGTTAGTAATTTAAATAACGGACGAAAGCCCCTATTATATACTTAATAGTATATACCATAGTATACGCTATAGTATACGCTATAATATGAGCTATAATATGAGTAAATGTATACGTAATTATATACGCAATTATATACGTAATGGTATGAATAATAGTATACGTAATCATAGTATATATAATCATGGTATACGTAATCATGGTATACGGAATAGTATGCGTAAAGGTATACGCAAAGGTATACGCTATAATATGGAATATATATACGCGTTCTCCCCGGATATGCCTATATAACGCCCCCGCGAGAACTTTAGTTAAAACTTATTATTCCGGGCCCGGTAGGTCGCTAGCGTTAATAGTCGTCGCTAGGGGTCGCTACCGTCGATAGCGACGATTATAGAACTTTATTTATTTCAGCCCTATAATAGGGCTGGCTACTGTCAGTATATTAATAGTATATATAAATTACTAAAGTTACTAATCCTACTAAAATTAACCTGGAGTTATTAATAGGATACTACCCGGAACCCCGATTTATTAAATTTATTAAAAGTTACCTACCCGGACCCCTAATTTACTAAACCTATTTATAGGACGCTGGTAGCCTTATCCGTAAATTAGGGCTACTAGTAGTATCCTATTAATAACTTTTCTTAATAAAAGTTACTAATAGGACGCTACCAGCCCTATCCGCGCGGGCGGTAACTCAGGTTTTAGTAGGAGTTTTTAAGATTTACCGATGTATATTTATCTATATAGTCGACTTAGTAATATCCTTCGTCTAGGTATATAATATCTTTAATATATTAATATAAATACCTCGTAATACTAGACTCGGATCTATTATAGGATATAATTAATAAAGTATTTAAATAATTATACTAGCGTAGGCTAAACTCTCCGCCGGTAATATTAAATATATAGAGTTTTATATAAAAAACTAAAGTCGCTAGAGGTCTCGCCGTTTTTACTATAATTTATATTAGATTATTAGAGAAGTTTTCCGTAAAACCCTCAATAGCCTAGATATTTTATATTATTACTATTAATTCTAAACTCGAGTATATTATACCTAACGATGTTATTATTTATAGAAGTACTAATATAATAAACTAGATTACTACGGTAATAGATAAAATCCTAAAGATTTGGGCTAACTAAAATATTATAATATTTATTTCTAAAAACAAATAAGTATCGACATATTTTAAATTTAACGTAGTATTAAATTATTTAAGATTTACCTTATTAGCTAGAAAGATAAATAAATAATTAATAAAACTTTCGATAATCTTTACTAATAGGGTAAAATAGTCTAGGTTAATTATCCGACGCTTTTTAATTACCTAGTTTTCGTAATATAACGCGATACCCTAATAGGTAGAAAAGAGCGCGTTATAATTAATATCCGAGGTTTTAATAAAATTATAAAGTCTAATAATTATCCGTTACTTCTATAGTCCGACGTTATCTTTATCGTAGTAGGTTATCGTTATATTTCTACTATAAATAGCGTAAACTACTTTTATAAACTTGATATTAAAATAAATAATCGATATAAGCTCACTATCCTCTTATATTATAAATAAAAATAGTATAATATTATTCCAATAAGTTATAAAGGATCCCCGCTATATATTAAATAATAAATTAATATCTAAAAGCTTTACTAAAGTATATATTAACGATATAATTATTTTCTCTAAAATTTTACTAGAGTATTCAATTTATTTATAATAATTTTTTATACTCTTCTAGTAATATCGCGTTAGTTTTGATTTAAAAAAAACTTTTTTAGGTTATCTTTTCATTACTTTATTAAATTAATAAATTAATTCGCTCGGTTTATTTATATATAACGAAAAGCTAATAATTATTAATACTTTAAACTTCCCTCGATTCTTATAAAAACTCGAGATTTTTTTAGGTTTTATTAATTAACTATAATTATTAACCCCGAAATACGCGTAACGCGCTGAAATACTCTAATAACGTAAAATATCTTTGACTAAAAAGTTATCGAAGGCTTCTGTAAATTATATTACGAACCTATTTAAATAGAATTTAAATTATTTAGAGATTTTAAACTCGCCTTTTTATAATTATCCTTTCTAATTTATTTTAATTTTAAGAGGATATTATTTATAGATCTAGATATCTTTAAGATCTAGGGTTTCGCTACTATAATTTATTATTATACTATACTAAGACTAGCTTTATAGTAGTTATTAAATATAAGATATAGATCCTATATAAAGAGTATACGGCGTAGTTACGCCATTTATATTATAGTATTATATTATAGTTCTCGGTACTCCGGAGCCTTTTTTAGAAATAGGAGGCTCGGAGCCCTCGCTCTAACTCTTTAAAAATTAATTTTATTATTTAAATATAAAGATTATTCTTTTATTAAAACTTTATACTTATTTTTATATTATTATAAATACCCTAGGTATTATAACCTAATAGTTTTAATCTTTTTTAATTTTTTTTAAATAATAATTCGTTAAAAGTATAAAAAACCTGTTTAGAAATAATCGTCCCGAAGGCGAGATATATAGAATTAATACTTTAAATAAAAATACGGGAGATTTATCGGAGAATATAAATTTAATAATAAATTAATAATTTATAAAATTAAAATATAAATAAAAAGCCCTCGAAAAAGAGGCCTCTATTATTATAATTTAAAAGAATATCGAAAACTTATAACGTATTATTATAGGTAAAGGAGATAAGGAAATCGAAAATAATCTTTAAAAAATAAATATAGAAAATAAAAACGACCCGACGGTAAATCGTAATTAAATCGGTCTTAATATAAATTAAGGTAATTTACGGTTATCGAAATTATAGGATTTTTATATAAAGAATCCGTAAAATTATTAAAAATAAATTTATAACGTAGAGACTACGTTTTATTTAATACCCGTAAACTTTCGAATAAATAAAAAGAAGATTTTATATATAATACCCTATTTAAAGGGGTAAATTAAGAAGTTATAAAATAAATATAAAGAACTTTATTTAATAAATATATTAATATAAAAGTTCTTTTCGGATTATTTATTTAACGTAATCGAGGACTCTTTAAACCGAGTTATAAATATAAATTTCTAATATTAATATACTCGTTAAAGGAATAATTAATTAATACGAGATTTATATATTTATTTTAATACCCTAGAAACCGAACTACCTCCCTATAATAAAAAGTAATAAATATTTTATCTAATAACCTATATAAAGTATAATATTTTAAAAGAAGTTAACTAAGCCTAAAGTATCCTACTAAACCAACCGAATTTATATTATTTACGATATATTATAAACGTAATCTTAATCGAGACTTTAAGATATAAAATAATAATTAAAATAATTAATTAAGACCTCGGAAGAGGTATAAAAAAGAGTTAAAGAGCGGAGATAATAGAAATAAATCTAATATAAAGGGATAAGATTTTAATAATAATAATTATAAAAATATAAATAAAACGTATATAACTCGCGCGAGCGATAAGAATCTTAAGGATATTAAATATTTTAATTATTATAAGTTCGGCTACTACTTTAATAAATATCTAGAGAAAAAAATAAAGATTATTAATTATATCGGCGAATATACCACCGAGTTAAAAAATAATAAACCCTCGGGGAAATCTTTATTTTAAGGGAATAAAGAGAAATAAATACCCGACCGAGTATAAATATCGATAGCGAAGTTATTACGAACCTAATTAATATCGATATAAAAATTATTCGTATTAAAATGGATAAAGATCTAGGAGCGGAGATGAATATTATTAATAAAATATTTATATAATAATATAATTTAAAATATCTCGAGAGCGAGCCGCTACCGACTTTAAAATAAATAAGCGGGTAATTTATTTATTATTATAATATTTATAATATCGTCTACTAGTTAACCGATTTATAGAGATAAATTAAAAAGTATAATAATATCTTTTACTCTATTAATAAAAAAGGCTCGTTTATTATTATAAATATACCGGTTATAAAGAAGGAAAAAATTTAAACCGACTATAATATATATACCTAGCTATTCGGTATCGCGCTAAATATATATATATTAGAATTATTAAAGGATTTTACGAAATTATTAAAGACGTAACTAGTTATATATATATTAATTTATATTAAGGCTACTCCCTTTAATTAAGATCCTATTAATAAGAATAAAACTAGGAAAAGCGATACTACCGTTAATATAATATTCTTTAATAATTCCGTTATTATACCGCCTATATTTCTTAACGAACTTATAGATTTTAATAATATCTTTTTAAATAATAAAATAGGTCGATTATTATAATATAAAGACGCCGACTATATAATTAATATAAAAAGTAACCCGTTATACGGGCCTCTTTATAATCTATCGAATCTAGAATTAATAAAGTTAAGGAGATACCTAGATAACGCTTTAATAAAGGGCTAGATTAAATACTCTATAAACCCCGTTAAAGCTCCTATTCTTTTTATTTTAAAAAAGAATAATAAATTATAACTATATATCGACTACCGAGGTCTTAATAAAATTATTATTAAGAATCGTTATCCGTTACCCTTAATTAATAAAACGCTAAACCGCCTAAATAACGTTATATAATTTACGAAACTTAATTTAAAAGATATTTATTATCGAATAAGAATTAAGAAAAGCGATAAATAAAAGGTAATATTTCGTATATAATATAATCTTTTCGAATATATAATAATATTATTTAATTTAACGAATATATCTACTACTTTTTAAATTTATATTAATAAATTAATAACGGGTTTAATAAATATATTTTATATTATTTATTTAAATAATATCCTAATTTATTTAAATTTAAAAGAGGAGTATATTAATTATATATAATAATTACTCGAACGCCTACGAAAATATTCTTTATTCGCGAGTTTTAAGAAATACGAGTTCTTTACTCGGTTAATTAAGTTTTTAGAGTTTATTATAAATATCGAAAATATCTCGATAAACGAACGTAGGATTATTATAATTTAATCCTAACCGAAACCAAAGTCCTTTTATAATATATAAGTATTTTTAGGCTTCGTTAATTTTTATCGTCGATTTATCTATTATTATTTATAAATAATAAGCCTATTAACGGGTTTTTCAAAAAGTAGTTAAGATAATAAAAAGTTTAATCTATTTAAATAGCTTAAAGAGGCGGAGTAAATATTTTACCTACTTCGCGATTTATTTATATATATACTTATTTTTATATATTTTAATCTAGAATTAAAAATTCGGATTAAGATAAATACTCTTAATTTTACCGTAGCTATAATTTTAATATAATTATAAAATAATTATAAAGATTATCCCGTCGCTTTTTAATCTCGTGAAATATAAAGTTTAGAAATTCGATATAAGATTTATAATAAAGAGTTCCTCGTAATTATTATAATATTTAAATAATAGCGATATTACCTTAAGGGTAATTTATATAAAATAAAAATCTTAATTAATTATAATAACTTAAGGGGTTTTATAAATATTAAATAATTAAATAATCGCTAGGCGCGTTAAGTAATAAGATTTTTATCTTTTAATTTCTTAATTTCGTATTATTTAAAAAAAAGTAACCTAGTTAATAACCCCTCGCGTTATTTTAATTATAAAGATTAAGATAATTTTTTAAATAATATATTACCTATATTATAATAAAAGTTATTAAATTTAGAAGGTATTAATTAAGGCCCTATTTTCGCTACAATATAAAATATATTCGTAAATATAAAAGATTTAGATATAAATAATATTTCGCCGGTATTAAATAATATATCGGTAGGCGCTATATAAAATTTAATATATATAAAATTTACGTTACTAGAGTCTTTAAGGTTTATTATAAAAAAGATATATTCTTTAATAATATATTTATTTAAACTTAAAAAACTAATACCTAGATAAAAAATTCTAAAAAGTTTAAATAAAATATTTATTTAAATTAATTATAATATAATAAAGGGACTATTTAACTTTATCGCTAGAACTATAAACTATAAACTATTTATTCTATATATTATTACTAAATTAATAATATTTTACGAAACGATTTATAATATTAAAAGTTTATTAATAATTAAAATAATTCGCGCTTTATAAAAGAATAATTCCTTCTCGTAAATAAAAATCGCCGAAATTATATAAACGGATTACTAGCGTTCCGCCGGAGTATTGACTTTAGATTCTATATTTATTTTCAGATATAATAATAAGATTTATATATTTAAAGAAGGATTAATCCGCGAAGAGCTATTAAAACGATATTATAATAATATATTAACGGGGTACTTTAACGTTAAGAAAATAATAAAGTTATTTATTAGAAAATATTTCTAAAGTACTCTTAAGGCCGACGTATAAGAATATATCGATATATATAATATATACTAGCGGGTTAAAAAATATCGATACTATTTTTATAACGAGATTAATTCTCTATTATATCCTATAGGGCCGTAGAAAGAAATTATAATAGATTTTATTACTAGTTTACCTCTAAATAAATAATACGGATATATTTATAATATAGTCTTTATAGTTATAAATAAGTATATAAAGATATTATAATATATTTTAATTATAAAAACGATCGACTCTACGGGGTTAATAAAATTAATATTCGAAGAAATTATCTTAAAGTTTAGAGTTCTTAATAAGATTATTTTTAATAGAGGTTCTATCTTTATAAATACGTTTTAATTAAAGGTATATTATTTAATAAAAATTAAAAGGCGCTTAAATATCGTATTTTATTTATAGATAAGTAACTAGATAAAATACTAGAATTAAACCCTAGAATATTACTTAAAAAAAATCAAAAAAAACGAGTAAAATAATTAGGTAGTACTTTTATTTATAGTAAAATAAATATATTATAATATATAGTATATAATAATAAAATGGATATTATTTATAATTATATATAATTATAATTTATCTCTTAAACCGCGTCTTAAGGGCGAGATATATAAGGGAGAAATACCGTCGGTATAAAAAAGAATTAAAGAATTAAATACTTTAAGAGAGTACCTAATAAAAGTTTAAATAATTACGGTCGAGGCGTAGAAATATAATTATAGTAAAAAGTATAAACCGAAATTATTTAATATAAATAACCTTATATTATTATTAATTAAAAATTTAATATAGAAATAACTAAGTAAAAAGCTCTCTTATAAAATAATTAAATTATTTAAGATTTTAGATACCGTCGAAATATAAGTATACTACCTAGGATTACTAACTAGTTATTATATTTATAATATTTTTTATATATCGCTTCTAAAGCCGTATTATTAACGGTAGAGTAATATTTCGATTCTTAATATACCTCTACCGGAATTAATAAATAATATAAACGAATAAGAAATAAAAAAGATATTAAAAAAGAAGAAGATAAAGAGCGAGGTACTTTACTTTATAAAATAATTAGGATAATTAAAGACCTTAATAAATAAGTTGATATAAATACTTTAGATAACGCGTTAAAATTATAAGAAATATTCGAAGAGAATACGAAGATAAACAAGATATAGAAAATAAAAAGTAAAAAAAGGAAGTATTATTAATTACTAGTTACTACTAGCTACTTCTTATTAATAAACTTCGAACGAGATATATCTTTACGGCTAATAAGGCCTAGCTTTCTTAATATTAAAATTTAATTATTTATAAATAAGGCCGGGGCCGGGAAATCGAATTAAAAAATAAAGAGTAGAAATAAAATTAAGATTAAGATTATTAATCTTATCTTTAACTTTTTCGTTAAAAGCCTCGCGAGAAGATATTAATTTATTTAAAATATAACGACTCGTACCCTCTATACCGTCGTATTAAAGTCGAGGCTCTACGGTATCTTTAATTAAAAAAGTTTTATAATTAAATATTATAACTCTTTATATACCGCTTATCGGTAAATCTCAAAAACTCCTACTAAAATCTTAGTTACCGACCGCGCGGATAGGGCTAGTAGCGTCCTATTAATAGATTTAGTAAATTAGGGGTCCGGGTAGATAATTTTTAATAAATTTAATAAATCGGGGGTCTAGGTAATATCTTATCAATAACTCTAGGTTAATTTTAATAGGATTAATAACTTTAGTAATTTATATATACTATTAATATATTAATAGTAGCCAGCCCTATTATAGGGCTGAAATAAATAAAGTTCTATAATCGTTACTATTAATAGTAGCGACCCCTAGCGACGACTATTAACGCCAGCGACCTACCGGGCCCGGAATAATAAGTTTTAATGAAAATTCTCGCGGGGGCGTTACCCGGGTATATCTAGAAAGTATATATATATAAATACTATACTATTTCGCATATTATGGCGTATACCTTAGCGTATACCTTAATATATACTATAATTACGTATACTATAGGGGGCTTTCGTCTAATGTTTTAGAGGCTACTACGGGGGGTATATATCGTATACTATTCAAGATACCTTTACGTATATCATTCGTATACTATTCGTATACTATTTAATGGTATACGTAAACTGCGCACGTTATTACGTATATTATAGGGTATACTATAACCTATACTATAACCCATACTATAGCGTATACTAATACGTATATAAATACGTATACTATAGGGTATATAATGGGCCTATTCGTTTAATATTTAAATTACTAATTATTTATCGAGTTACTGAACCTATTAATAGTAAATATTATTTACTAATAGGACCCTACCCGGACCCCTGACTTATTAATCCTACTAAACCTCGGGTCGGTATTTAATATAAAGTTTTAATATAAACCCGTAGACGGCTTTCTAATAGGGCTAATAGTATTTAAAGTATACTAATATTTACTTTTAAGATTTACCGATACTAGAGAATAAAATAGGATCGATAATATTAAAATTATTAATAATAAATATATTAAATTAATTAATAATAAGATTAAAACCGAGAGGAGAGTCGTATTTAAAGACGTTACGTATATATCGTATACGAGCTTCGTCTTTAGCTTCGTCTTTATTATCGGTTTTATCTTTATTTATCGATTCGAGAAAATCATTAAATTAATATTATATAATTCTACTTTAGGGTATACCCGTATCCTAGGTAATAATCCCTCTTTAAAAAAAACAAAAAAACTATTAATATACGAAACGTATCTAAACTATATTAATTTACTAGAGTATAAAAGATATTATTTATACCCTCGACGTTTATAATAAATCGAGATATTAATTATAATATATCCTTCCTCTTTTTAACGTCGTTACTTTTAAATTTAATCTCTTAAAGGAAAGTTACGATATCTTTTATATATTTAATAATATACTCGCGAAGATATTTATTAGAGCCTCGACGTTCTAAATAGTTAAAAAGAAAATTTATAAAGGTATAAAATTTAGAAGGAATCTAGATACGTTAATATAATTTAGTTTTAGAATATAAATAATATATAAAATTATATAGGTACTTATTCTTTATATAATAAATATACTTTATATATAATATTTTATTATATAAGATATAGTTATCTAGGCTTATCCGCTTAAAGTAATAAAGGTATAAAAATACGGATAAAGACGGGGTAGGAATAAAGCGAGTAATTATTTTACGAGGAGCGAGAGTTAAAAATATATTAAATATTTAAATATCATTATTAATATCGTATACTATAGAGATTAAATTAATATATTAAAAATTAAAGTAATTTAGTTATATACGTATCGCTAATAAAATAAAGTATAAAACTAATAATTTGAAAATAAAATAAATATTATAATAATATTAATTCTTTTAAAATATAAATAAATACTTTATTTAAAGATAGAATAAATTATTTATTTATTTTAATAATTATAAAATTAAAGAAAGAATTTAAAAGAGGAAAAAAAAAGATTTATTTAAATTATAATATATTAACTCTAGCCTTACCTACGGAATATATATATAATATTTATAACCTCGAAGAAAGAGTTTAAAAATACGGCCGAGATTATTATAAATTAATAAAAGTCTAAATATAGTATAATTATTAATAATAATATATAGGAGTTTATACGTATAAAAGATAATAGGATATTATAAAAGAAGAAAAACTTAAAAGTTAACGAAGGCTTTATACCTACGCTAAGATTATTACCCGTACGTATTTACTCCTATAACTAGAGTTCTTCCTAAATAATAAAATAGAATAATTTACTCTACCGCCGATATCGTTGAAGCCCTATTAATAATAAAGGTTTATAGTTTTTAACGATAATTATAATATTATTTCCCTTATTTTTCCCTTTAGGTTTTAAGGTTTTTATTAAATACCTAGTATAATCTATAACTATATAACTACGCTAGTACACGAGACGTACGCGATATATTATTAGTTTTAAAATATAATTTATTTCCCTCCCTTTTTCCTATTAAGTTTAAAGATTTTTTATTAATATATTATATTATAAAAATAAGAGATTAATAAAATTAGATAAGATATATAGGCGTTACGTATATACTTTATTTAATTTAAATTCTCCTATATTACGCTCTTTCGTTAGAAATATCGAAGTATTAAATTAATATTTACTAGTTTCGAGGGCGAAACCCCTAGAAGAGGAGGTAATCATTATACTATATTAAAACCAACTTTATAATAACTACTAAATATAATATATAAATCCTATATAGGGAGTATACGGCGTGGTTACGCTATTTATATTATAGTATTATATTATAGTTTCCGGTACTCCGGAGCCCTCTTTAGAAATAAAAAGCTCGGAGCCCTTACTCTAACTCTTTAAAAATTAATTCTATTATCTAAATATAGAGATTATTCTCCTATTAAGGTTTTATATTTACTTTTATATTATTATAAATACCCTAGGTACTATGACCTAATATTTATTATATTAAAGGAGTCGTTATTAAAGATTTCTCTAGGACGTCGATATAATTTATTATATTTCTAAATAAGATACTTAATTGAATTAAAAGGAACTACTAACCTATTAAATTTAAAATAATAAATATCGTCTAGGTAGTTAAGAAAATACGATATATAATTAAATTATCCAAAAAGCCTCCCGTAATCTTTTATATTAATTATTCTACTACGATATCGATTTTATACTAGACTAGCCTCTTATCTTTATTAATTAATAAATTTAATTTATACTTTATTATTAAAGTCTTATTATATTTATCGTAGTTCGATTTAATAATAAAATATTAATCTAGTAAATTAGATATAGTATTTAATATCTTATTACGATTCTAAAGTAAATTAAAGACCGCGCCGAATAATAATAATATAATATTTAAAATACTTAATATCTTATTCGTTAAAGTTTTTAAAGAAATCTCTCGTTAATAATAAATTACTATCTCTAAATTTACTACCGTTTATGATATTACTTTAATAGAGATATTGGATAATTTTAAAACTCGGTTTATTAGAGTATATTGGAATAATTATTAATAGAAGAAGCTCCTAGAGTTATTATAAAGAACTTCGGTAAATATTATAATAACTACGAAAATTATTAAAGTCGTTATTAAAATTACTATTAAAGTACTTTACTAGATAAAAGTAGGAGATTAGATTTATAAAATAAATTTACGATTCCGTCTTCGCGATAATCTAATCTATTATACTAATTTCGACGACGGTCGTAAATACTTATAAAATATTAATTTACTCAAAAAGAATATCTTTAGGCTAGTATATAATTATTAATATTATAGTAATTTTCACCGTATTTATAATCGTATTATAGTATCGATTAATATAAAGTATCTAGTTTAGTACTTTAGAATTTATATTAAATATTATCCGGTATACTAGTTTAATTAAACGAAGCGCTATAAATCCTATAATAATTTACTACTTATTAATAGGCCTAGTATTTTATTTTATATTATAATAATGAATTTCGTAGTCGCCCTACCTCTTATTAAATCTATCGACGGCTTCGACTATTTATTTACTATAATATATAAATTTATAAAGCGGGTCTTACTACTACCTCGTTAATTAATTTAAAATACGCCGTAGTAAATCGACGTAGTTTTTACTATTTAATAACTTATAATTAGAGAATTCTCTATATTATTATAAATAATCGAGATTTAAAATTTATATTATTATTCTAAAGATATTAGGCCATAGTGCCTAGAGTATTTATAATAATATAAAAGTAAATATAAAGCCTTAATCAGAAAATAATCTTTATATTCAAATAATAGAATTAATTTTTAAAGAGTTAGAGCGAGGGCTTTAAACCTCCTATTTCTAAAAAGACTCCGGAGTACTAAAAACTATAATATAATATTATAATATAAATAATATAACTACGCTATATACTCTTTTTATAGGATTTATATATTATATTTAGTAACTACTATAAAGCTAGTTTTAATATAATATAATAATTACCTCCCCTTCTAGAGGTTTCGCCCTCGAAACTAGTAGATATTAATTCTACGCTTTAATATTTTTAATAAAATAGTATAATATAAGAGAGTCTAAATTAAATAAGGTATATATATAATATTTATACCTCCTACCTACTTCGGTTAATCTCCTAGGTTTATAATAATAATATATTAATAAAAAAATTTTAAATTTAATAAGAAAAAGGGAGGGAAATAAATTATATCTTAAAGTTAATAATACGTCGCGTATATATCGTGTACTAGCGTAGTTATATAGTCGTAGATTATATTAGGTATTCGATAAAAACTTTAAAACCTAAAGGGAAAAATAAGGGAAAGAATATTATAATTATTATCGAAAATTATAAACCTTTACTATTAATAGGGCTTTAGCGATATCGGCGGTAGAGTAAATTATTCTACTTTATTATTTAGGAAAAACTCTAGTTATAGGAGTAAATACGTATAAGTAGTGGTTTTAATATAGGTATAAAGCCTTCGCCGACCTTCTAATTTTTTTTTCTATAATATTTTATTATCTTTTATATATATAAACTCCTATATATTATTATCGATAGTTATACTATATTTAGATTATTATTAATTTATAATAATCTCGGTCGTATCTTTAAACTCTTTCTTTAAGGTCGTAAATATTATATATATATTCCGTAAATAAGGCTAGAGTTAATATATTATAATTTAAATAAGTTTTTCTTTTCTTCTTTTAAATTCTTTCTTGAATCTTATAATTATTAAAGTAAATAAATAATTTATTCTACTTTTAAATAAGGTATTTATCTATATTTTAAAAGAATTAATATTATTATAATATTTATTTTATTTTTAAATTATTAGTTTTATACTTTATTTTATTAACGATACGTATATAGCTAGATTACTTTAATATTTAGTATATTAATTTAATCTTTACGGTATACGATATTAACGATAGTATTTAGATATTTAATATATTTTTAATTATTATTTTTTATAAGATAACCGCCTACTCTACTTTTATCCCGCCTTTATCCGTAGTTTTATACTTTTATTATTTTAAATAAATAGACTTAGATAGCTATATTTTATATAATAAAGTACTATATATAAAATATACCTATTATATAAAGAATAAGTATTTATATAATTTTATATATCGTTTATATTCTAAAATCGAATTATATTAACGTATCTAGATTCCTTTTAAATTTTAAATTTTTATAATTTTTTTTTAACCGTTTAGAACGTCGAGGCCTTAATAAATATCTTCGCGAGTATATTATTAGGTATATGAAAGATATTATAATCTTCCTTCGGGAGATTAAACCTAAAAGTAGCGATATTAAAAGAGAGAAGAATATACTATAATTAATATCTCGATTTACTATAGATATCGAGGGTATAAATAATACCTTTTATACTCTAATAAATTAATATAGTTTAGATACGATTTATATATTAATAGTTTTTTAGGGAGGGATTATTACCCGGGATATAGGTATATTTTAAAATAAAATTATATAATATTAACCTAACGATCTTCTCGAATCGACGGACGAAGATAAAGTCGACGATAAAGACGAAAATAAGGCTTATACGCGATATATACAAGATACCTCCGAATACGATTTTTCTCCCGGCTTTAATCCCGCTACCGATTAATTTAATACGCCTATTTTTAACGATTTTAATATTAACGATTTTATTTTATTCTTTAACGGTATATAAAGAGTTATAGTATCTAGTTATAAATTTTTTTTAGTTAAAGATAATATAAAGTCTCGCCTTTAATATAGCGGTATAATAGGTACGAGTCGTTATATTTTAAATAAATTAATATCTTCTCGCGAGGTTTCTAAAAAAGAAGTTAAAAATAAGATTAATAATTTTAGTTTTAATTCTACTTTTACTTTTTATTTTTTAATTCGAGTTCCCGGCCCCGGCCCTATTTATAAATAGCCGAGTTTTAATATTAAGAAAATTAACCGCTTTAGATATAAACTTACCCGCGAGCGCTTTATTAACTATAAAGATATATCTCGCTCGAAATCTATTAATAAAAAGTAGTTAATAATAATTAATAATTAATAATATTTTCTTTTCCTACTCTTAACTTTTTATACCTTTTCTATATTCGTATTCTTTTCGAATATTTCTTATAGTTCTAGTATATTATCTAAAGTATTTATATTAACCTATTTATTAAAGGTCTTTAGTTATTTTAGTAATTTTATAAAGTAAAATGCCTCGCTCTTTATTTTCTTTATTTTTAGTATCTTTTCTACTTCCTATTCGTTCGTATTATTTATTAATTCTAGTAGAGGTATATTAGGGATCGAAACGTCGCTCTATTATTAATAATACGACTCTAGAAGTAATATATAAAAAATATTATAAATATAATAACTAGTTAGTAATCCTAGGTAGTGTATTTATATTCCGATAGTATCCAAAATCTTAAATAGTTTAATTACTTTATAAGAGAGTTTTTTATTTAGTTATTTTTACGTTAAGTTTTTAGTTAATAATAGTATAAAGTTATTTATATTAAATGATTTCGGTTTATACCTTTTATTATAGTTATATTTCTACGCCTCGACCGCGATAACCTACGCTTTTATTAGGTACTTTTTTAAAGTATTTAATTTTTTAATTCTTTTTTATACCGATAATATTTCTCCTTTATACGTCTCGCTCTCGAGACGCGGTTTAAAAGATAGATTATAATTATATATAATTATAAATAATATCCATTTTATTATCGTATATTATATACTATAATATATTTATTCTACTATAGGTAAAAGTACTATCTAGTTATTTTACTCGCTTAAATAGAAAGTTCTTAAATAATATTTTAAAGTTTAGTTCTAGTGTTTTATCTAACTATTTATCTACGGATAAAATATAGTATTTAGGCGCTTTTTAATTTTTATTAAATAATATACCTTTAATTAAAATATACTCGTAAAGATAGAATCTTTATTAGAAATAATCTTATTAGGAACTCTAAACTTTAGGATAATTTTTTCGAATATTAACTCTATTAACCCCGTAAAGTCGATTATTTTAATAATTAAGATATATTATAATATCTTTATATATTTATTTATAACTATAAGGACCGTATTATAAACGTATACGTATCGTTTATTTAGAGGTAAATTAATAATGAAATTTATTATAATTTCATTCTACGACCTTATAGGATATAGTAGAGAACTAATCTCGTTATAAAAATAGTATCGATATACTTTAACCCGCTAGTATATATTATATATATCGATATATTTTTATACGTCGGCCTTAAGAGTATTTTAGAAATATTTTTTAGTAAATAACTCCGTTATCTTCTTAATATTAAAGTACCCTATTAATATATTATTATAATATTATTCTAATAACTCTTCGCGGACTAACCCTTCTTTAAATATATAGATCTTATTATTATATTTAAGAATTAATATAGAATTTAAAGTTTATACTCCGGCGGAACGTTAGTAATCCGCTTATATAATTTCGGCGATTTTTATTTACGGGAAGGAATTATCCTTTTATAAAATACGAATTATTTTAATTATTAATAAGTTTTTAACGTCATAAACCGTTTCGTAAAATACTATTAATTTAGTAATAATATATAGAATAAATAGTTTATAGCCTATAGTTCTAGCGATAAAGTTAAATAGTTCCTCTATTATATTATAGTCGATTTAAATAAGCGTTTTATTAGAATTTTTTAGAATTTTTTATTTAGATATTAACTCCTTAGGCCTAGATAAATATATTATTAAAGAATATATCTTTTTTATAATAAGCCTTAAAGACCCTAGTAATATAAGTTTTATATATATTAGGTTTTATATAATATTTATAGATATATTATTTAACGCCGGCGAAATACTATCTATATCTAGATCTTTTATATCTACGAATATATTTTATATTATAACGAAAATAAGGCCTTAACTAGTACCTTCTAAATTTAATAATTTTTATTATAATATAGGTAATATATTATTTAAAAAGTTATCTTAATTTTTATAATTAAAATAATATAAAATTAAGAAATTAAAAGATAAAAGTTTTATTATTTAAAGCGCCTAATAATTATTTAATTATTTAATATTTATAATACCCCTTAAGTTATTATAATCGGTTAAGATTTCTATTTTATATAAACTACCCTCGAGGTAATATCGTTATTATTTAAATATTATAATAATTACGAGGAGCTCTTTATTATAAATCTCGTATCGAATTTCTAAACCTTATATTTTACGGGACTAGAAAGCGACGGGATACTATTCGTTATTATTTTATAACTATATTAAAATCGTAGCCACGGTAAAATTAGAAATATTAATTTTAATCCGAATTTTTAATTCTAGATTAAAATATATAAAAATAAATATATATATAAATAAATCGCGAGGTATATAAAACGTTTACTCCGCCTCTTTAGGTTATTTAAATAAATTAAATTTTTTATTATTTTAACTATTCTTTAATAGACCCGTTAATAGGTTTATTATCTACGAATAATAATAAATAAATTAATAATAAAAATTAACGAAGCCTAAAAATACTTATATATTATAAAAGGACTTTAGTTTCGGCTAGGACTAAATTATATTAATTCTATATTCGTTTATCGATATACCTTCGGTATTTATAATAAATTTTAGAAACTTAATTAACCGAGTAAAAAACTCGTATTTTTTAAAACTCACGAATAAGGAATATTTTTATAGGCGTTCGAGTATTTATTATATATAATTAACATACTCCTCTTTTAAATTTAAATAAATTAGGATATTATTTAGATAAATAATATAAAATATATCTATTAAGCCCGTTAACGATTTATTAATATAAATTTAAAAAGTAATAAATATATTCGTTAAACTAAATAATATTACTATATATTCGAAAAGATTATACTATATATAAAATATTATCTTTTATTTATCGCCTTCCTTAATTCTTATTTAATAATAAATATCTTTTAAATTAAATTTCGTAAATTATATAGTATTATTTAGGCTGTCTAGCGTCTCGCTAATTAAAGATAACGGGTAGCGATTTTTAATAATAATTTTATTAAGATCTTAATAGTCGATATATAATCGTAGTTTATTATTATTTTTTTAAAATAAAAAGGATAGGAGTCTTAACGGGGTTTATAAAATATTTAACTTTAACCCTTTATTAAAGCGTCGTCTAGGTATCTCTTTAACTTTATTAATTCTAAATTTAATAAATTATAAAGAGGCCCGTATAACGGGTTACTTTTTATATTAATTATATAATCGCCGCCTTTATATAATAGTAATCGACCTACTTTTTTATTTAAAAAGATATTATTAAAATTTATAAATTCGTTAAAAAGTATAGGCGGTACGATAATAGAACTATTAAAAGATATTATATTAACGGTAGTATCGTCTTTTCTAATTTTATTCCCTATAATAGAATCTTAATTAAAGGGACTAGTTTTAATATAAATTAATATATAAATAATTAGTTATATCTTTAATAATTTCGTAAAATCTTTAGGTAATTCTAATATATACGTATTCGGCGCGATATCGAACTACTAGGTACGTATATTATAGTCGGTTTAGATTTTTTCCTTTTTTATAACCGGTATATTTATAGTAATAGGCGAGCCTTTTTTATTAATAAAGTAAAAAATATTATTATACTCTTTAATTTATCTCTATAAATTGGTTAGCCGGTAGATAATATTATAAATATTATAATAGTAAATAAATTACCCGTTTATTTATTTAGGAGTCGGTAGCGGCTCGTTTTTAAAATACTCTAGGTTATATTATTATATAAATATTTTATTAATAATATTTATCTTCGCTCCTAGATCTTTATTTATTTTAATACGAATAATTTTTATATCGATATTAATTAGGTTTATAATAACTTTATTATCGATATTTATATTCGGTCGGGTTTTTATTTCTTTTTATTCTTTTAGGATAAAGATTTCTTTAAGAGTTTATTACTTTTCGACTCTACGATATAATCGCCGATATAATTAATAGTCTTTATTTTTTTCTTTAGTTATTTATTAAAGTAGTGGCCGAATTTATAATAATTAAAATATTTAATATCCTTAAGATTCTTATCGCTCCTAGGAGTTATATATATTTTATTTATATTTTTATAACTATTATTATTAAAACCTTATTCTTTTATATTAGATTTATTTTTATTATCTCCGCCCTTTAACCCCTTTTTATACCTCTTCCGAGGTTTTAATTAATTATTTTAATTATTATTTTATATCTTAAAGTCCCGATTAAGATTATATTTATAACGTATTATAAACGATATAAATTCGGTTCGCTTAATAGGAATATTTTAGGCTCGGTTAATTTCTTTTAAAATATTAAATCTTAAAAGAGTTATTAAATAAATTATTTATTACTCTTTAATATAAAGAGGTAGTTCGGTTTTTAGGGTATTAAAATAAATATCGAAATTTTATATTAATTAATTATTCCTTTAGCGCGTATATTAATATTTTAAATTTATATTTATAACTCGGTTTAAAGGGTCTTTAATTATATTAAATAAATAGTCCGAAAAGAATTTTTATATTAATATATTTATTAAATAAAGTTCTTTATATTTATTTTATAACTTCTTAATTTACCTCTTTAAATAAGGTATTATATATATAATCTTCTTTTCGTTTATTCGAAAGTTTACGGGTATTAAACGGAACGTAGTCTCTACGTTATAAATTTATTCTCGATGATTTTATAGATTCTTCGTATAGAAATCCCGTAGTTTCGATAATTATAAATTATTTTAATTTATATTAAAATCGATTTAACTACGATCTATCGTCGGGCCGCTTTCGTCTTTTATATTTAATTTTTAAGAATTATTTTCGATTTCCTTATCTCCTTTACCTACGATAGTACGTCGTAGGTTTTCGATATTTTTTTAAATTATAATAATAAAGGCCTTTTTCTCGAGGGCTTTTTATTTATATTTTAATTCTATAAATTATTAATCTACCGTAAGATTAATATTCTCTAGTAAATCTTTTAAATTTTTATTTAAAATATTAATTTTATATATCTCGCCTTCGGGACGATTATTTCTAGAAAGATTTTTTATATTTTTAACGAATTAATACCTAAAAAGATTAAAAGAGATTAAAATTATTAAATTATAATATCTAAAATATTTATAATAATATAAAAATAAATATAAAGTCTTAATAGGAAAATAATCTTTATATTTAAATAATAGAATTAATTTCTAAAGAATTAGAGCGAGGGTTTTAAATCTTTTATTTCTAAAAAAACTCTAGAGTATCGGAAACTATAATATAATATTATAATATAAATAGTATAACCACGCCGTACTAGTATACTCCCTTTATAGGATCTATATATTATATTTAATAACTATTATAAAGCTAGTTTTAATATAGTATAATAAAAGAGTTATTTTCTAGAAATTAGGATATAATATATTTATCTTAATAGCCTACTACCTCTAGACTAACGAATAATCCGAAAGAATTAATTAAATAGTCGAGATTACTATTAACTTCTATATCTCCGGATAACTTTATATCGACGCGGTCGATTAAATTATCGTACTTTTATATTTTCAAAGATCTTTTAATAACTCGAAGAATTAATTTATCGACGTAATATTTAACGAGATTTATTATAATTTTAAAATATAAAATATTTTAAATTTATTATTAAAACTCTTTATAAAAAACTTTAATAAATTATACTAATTTAAATATAATTAAATAATAGAATTTATTATATTCGTTAATACCTTTATTAAATTACGCTATAATAAAGAGTATAAATTAATTAATTTCTCTAAAGAGGATAAAGTCTATTTTCGTCTCGGTTATAATTACTAGATACTAGGAATTACTAATCCGAAATTATATATTTAAGAAATTAACTCTTTTAAAATTATTAAAATTATTAATCTACTAATATATCGATTTAAACTTCTATCTTTTATATATATTTAATTTATAATATTAATAGTATAGTTAGAATTTATAAATATTAATAACTCGTATAATTATATTAATAATAACGAATTACTACTTATTATCGAGGATAATAGTAAAGATTATAATAATATATTCAAAATTAAGGTTATTATTAATAAGTATAGTATAAAGAAATTCTAGTACCTAATAAAATTAAAAGGTTAGAATTATTAATATAACTCCTAGTATAATATAATAAACCTCGGTAATATTATAGAGTTTATCTAAGAATATAAGGAACGGATTTATAAAAAACTATAAAAGAGGTTTTTATAATTACGAAAATAAAATACTTCGCCGAAGCCTTCCGTTAATAAATTATTACGGGGACGTAAAAGATTTAGAAAAATATATTAAAACCTTCTATAAAAAGCTTCTATTAAAGTCGTTTAATATATAAGAATTCGACGTTTACTATCTTAATTATTAATGTCTTATCTACTACGTACTATTTACTAGTTATTATTATTTATATAAACGAGGACGTTTACTTTTCTTCTTTTATTAATATTATTATAAATTAATTCTTAATAAGGTTTTAATAGATTGTAGATATTTAAAATTCTTTTAAAAACAAATAATAGAATTATTTTTCTACTTTATTATAATAACTACTTTTTTTTCTTTAATAATTAAAAAACCAAAATAAAATAACTTTATTAATAAATTATTTAAGGAGTTATTTTATTAGAGTAAATATATAAATTAACTTAAACCGGGTTTAAATTTTTTAGTAAATATAATAAACGAAGAGAGATTTATAAAGTAGATATTAATACTATTAATATAATAAAGAAACTAGTAATTAATAATTATATAAATTAGTAGTCTCGTATTTAATAAAGAGTAAAGATTTTTATCTTAAAGAGTACGTACGCTAGACGATAATCTCGAAAGTTATCTTTTACGTAAACGAATATCGTCTACGAAGTAGCCCGTAATTATCTAAATAATTTAGATAGACGCGAGTATAAAGCAATCAATTAATCAATCAATCCAAGTTCAACTTCAAAAATTCAAGGTCGAGCATCAGTCGTCGGGAACAACTGGCGATATCGAAAAAGGTTTTTTTCAAGGGAAAATGTAACACACTGGTCAATCTCTGAAGCATAGGCTGTTGAATTGACTTCTCTAAGATGGGCCGAAGTATGATTGATCTAAGCTTGGATATCTACAATCTTCGATAGAGAGGTAAAACCCTTCGTTTTTCCGTCTCTACCCTTCTAGACATGATCACGAGACATTCGTGCCCCTTCCACTTCTAGCTTTGGGGGTGCGCAGCGGTAAGTTGTATTCGCAGTATTGCCCTGCGACACCACACAAGGCGGACAGTTCGCCCGGGCCGAAAGTTGTTACGAAAGCGCCAACGAGCCGTTGCCGATAATGTCAAAGTTGTCATGAAAAAGCTGAAGATGGAATGGCAAGGCGGCTGTTGCGGAATGGAGGAGGCGGAGAAGTGGCCGATTAGTTGAAGGGACAGAGATATATGGCTGATATCTTTGACTGAGCTGTACAAGTACGCAGACTGAATCTTCTTATGGATATCTCAGCAATGAGCTCATGACCAATTGGATGATGATTCACTTACGCTATATGTGAGACAGTGTCAAGACGATGCCCTAGCCGCTTCTACCTAAGTCTTCTCTCTGGGCAGCAGGATGTACACGTTCATTGAAAGCTACGACCCGCGCAGTAGCAGCCTAACCATTTGCGCTGTGCTCGTCCCGTGCTGTTAATACAGACGATACAGGACTGCTATAGTGGTATGAATCGGGCGCGGCACAGCCTGGCTGGTAGTAGAAGGATGATGAACAAGCGCGCGGGCAAACGATCTTGGAGATGAGCCGGGTTTGTTGAACGGGAGTTTTCGAATAGAGTGCTTCTCCGCACGTCACTCAAGTCGGACGTGTGGGCGGAACTTCGCGGACGGCGAGAATGCTGGCTTTATGGCTTTCGAAGCGGTGCGTGTTCAATACATAATATAACATCTTTGATTACATATTCTAAAACAATAGACAGGCCGAGATTTTAATTGGGAGAAGATTAGACTTGACTTTGTCATTCGAGAATGGTAACGACACGAACGCCTTGCACCATGACGCCGAACAAACAAGGATTGGACATTCTTAGTTGGTACCGTCAGATGACTTCCCACCTCCCCACGTACACGCGAAGATACAGTCCATCTGGCGACTCTATTGGACATTAATGAGTGGTTTCTCTACATGCAGGGGTGGGCCACGTACCACTTCATTACCAGTATCCTCTGACCACTTTGGTGGCACGGTACAGCTGGGTATAGCTCCCTTTGCAAAATTTCCATCGCTTGGCCACTGTTGCTCTCCGAGCGCGAAAGCAATATAGTTGTTCTGCAATTCAGGAACGCAGACAAGCTCATCTTCGAGCTTACTCTGAAAACGCAGTGGGTTGTTAGCACTGGCCGGTGTCCGTTGTGTATAGCCAATCTGCGCTTGCTTATTGTCTGTCATTGTGACTTCGAGGTCGTAATTTCCGGATTCATCAAACGGTGAACGCCATTCGGTCACATGAATGCCGCAAGTGCCTTGTGCATAAGGTGCAGAAGCCGGCGGGGGACCCGCTGTTACAGGATTGTTGGCTGGAGGGGGCCGTGGCTTTTTGGGATTGTCCTGCTCACTGACGCCGTTCCAGATGATTTTCGTTCCTTGTAACCGCTTCCAGTTGGCTGTGTCCTGAAGATATTGCTTCGCGTTGGCCGCGACCTTGCCGTCGCTCATATCCCACGGGATTGTGTCGTAGGCGAGGAAATTTGCGATGACGCCGGCCACCAAGGGCGCTGCTGAACGAATGGTCAGCCAATTTGCCAGTCAACCCGGGGATAGTATAGCAACTTACAAAAGGATGTACCTTGACGTTGGACTGGATCGGGAGCGACTTGGCCCTTCTTCAAACAAGTCACATCTACACCCGGGGCGAGGATCGTGACATGATCACCTCCTTGGGAGAAGACGGCTTGTTTTCCCGCGAAGTCAATGGCACCCACAACGATTAATGGATAATCGGGCGCTTCAAATACGGCTGGTACCGTATCGACCGCCGATCTTAGAGCCCCATTATTATCTTTTTCTGTACCATGGTTACCTGCAGAGTTTATGACGACAGCGTCAAGATTCATGACTTCTCGGATTTTGTCGTAGAAATCCTTCTCTATTGCGAAAGGGGGGTCGCTGAGATTGTTAGGATCGAATCCAAAGTTGCTGTTGATGGAAAAGGTGACGACACTTTTTTTCTGCAGTTCTAGAATACAAGGTTTGGGTCAGCGGCATTCCACGCAATCTATCTGTTGGGCTGCTTTGTATGCAGGGTTCGTGAAGCACGCCAGATTCACGCAGAACCCGTGCAGCTCGTAGGTGAGACCCACAGCAACTGCGAGGTACAGGGTATCAGGATAACGTACTTTTCGCTCGAATGTCTTTGGCTACCAAGTCAAATGCAACGACTAACTCCCACGGATGCAGCCCAAACATCTTCACCACCACAAGCGTGGCCTTCTTGGCGGAGCCAAGATTCTGGCTTACGGCTTTCGCAGCGGTGCATGTACCGTGTGAGGGGTTTGAGCCTACCGAGTCATCTGTGTCTGGTGCTTGCCCTCTCTGTTCGGAGATCCAAGTCTGGATGAACCGTACTTGGTTGATAGGAAATTCCTGAAAGTTCAAGGAGTCGATGCCCTGTGCACATACGTCAGTGAATGCTCCAGACACGACACCTGGGGTTTTCTCTAAACTTGCATTTTCTATGTGATAGATGGAGATGCCATCAGCAGCCTTATCCTCATAAACGTACTTATCTAGATCATCTAGGTTGGGAACCGTACTTTGACCCGATCAGCAGGAACAGCTAGGAGGATTGTATATATACATACGTAGGTTGACTAATCATCTTGAGTTCAGATACAGGGTCAGCCTGAGAGGTATAACGGATCGCTCTCTTAAGGTTTCGATCGACTGTCGGATTCATGGAGCGTTTTGTCGTCGACATATCCAAATACCGTGAATAGTTATAGTCGCCACTATCAAAGTCAAACGCAATTAGAACGTCAGGCTGCTTGCGAATATCCGCAATTTGTGAATCAGTAGCATTTATCGTCCAAGTCATGAGTACATTATTGACGTCTCGGTACGAATAGGGCTCGCTGCCAGTGGCGTTTTTGATGAAGCCATCAGTCTTATTCAACATGTCCTCGTTGGTTCGGTCCATTGGGTATACAATATATGTCCTCATTGTACCGTTATTGTCGCTCATGTTGGATCCTCTGCCATATAGGCTGTCAGTTGCGATGACACTCAAAGCGAACAAGTAGAGCAGGAGGAAAGACAAGGTGAACAAGCGCATGTTTAGGGGCTTGAGGGGATTTCAGATGACGTGTAAACCGGGAACTCTGGCTTAGGCAAAAGGTGTGGTATTGAATAAGGGAAGACACTTTGGCAATGAAGGCCATCAACCTTATATACAAAAACAGCGCGAGATGTATGCTTGATGCCACATCTCTTGTTTCAGACACTAAGCTATTGTCTGCCTTTCACCTGAGACAACATCCTCAAAGGATTCATACAAGGGCTGGGTAGAAGTCGACGCTGTGCCATACATTGGTTTATTTTTAATATTCACCAAGAAACGAAGGCTCTGACTAGACTTGCTTGCTTGTATAGCCAGGCACAATGAATAGGGAACCAATTTCACAGGAATACCTCGAGATACAGAGGTTTTGAGACCAAGAAGCGGACTCACATGATTTTCTCTGAGCCTCGTCTCTGTGTAGTGTCTTTGATCGCAATGCCCATCGGAAAAAGGCTAGTCTCTCTACTGGCACTGCTACCTTGTTGAATCCCTTCAGGACATGAAGTGGCTTTCTCGGTCGTGCGTCCTGGAACGATAGGTAAAGTTTGTCTATCACCAGGGGGTGGCTCCGCATCAGGCTCGGTTCTCTTTGCATCCTGCCGTTGGTTTTCTGCCATAGCGTAACAGGTGTAGCAAAGGCAATGAGTCTTTTGCTCTATGATTTGACGGCTACCGATCGATGCTCTTCGGCGTTTCACTCGATGGTCTTGCGAGGGATTGAATGGGTTACGAAATCTGTCCCGTAATGTTCAGAGGGCGCAGCGCGAACAGAGACGGCGGTGCAAAGAAAGATCAACTATTCTGAATGGGAGGAAGACTTGAACATGACTGTAAATGGTGGGGTCAAAATCCTTCGAAAAAAATCCGTCCATCGCAACCCGTAATCCAGCAGGCGGTAAGTCTTGGCGCAGTTTTGGCGCTTAAAGTCGGATTGATGAGGATCTCGCCGTAGCTGCTTCCTATCAAATGCTGAGCACGGGATATTAGCGAGTGGTAGAGGACTCATCCGGCCGAGCCACAGGCAGCCGAGTCGTTTGAAACCACGGCGGCGTCGGAGTTCTCTTTGCTGAGGGACAATCAAGCTGTGGGAAGATGATAAGCCAGGGATTCTGTGATATAGTCCCGCCTTCTCTATCACGCTGAGAAGGTTAAGGTCTACGGGCCCATGCTACGAAGAATAGATCTTTCCTCTCGCTCTTTGTCTTCCATCAGTCCCAGCTTCATCGAGCGAGAACGAGAGCATAGCCCTCCTCTTGGCGCTAGGCTCCAGGGGGGTGGGGGAGAAGCGCCCCGACGCCTCTATTGTGTGAGACACCCAAACCGGGCGAGGTCACAACCCTGGTGGTGGGCATGGGGCGATATAATATAGTCAGCCGACGTAGATTTGCCTCTATGCGTAACCAATTAAAGCTAAGCTATTCAAGCGGCAGCTGATTAAGCCGAGTGGGGCGGGCCAGGATATTCTGCGTTTTTGCTTTCATGTTTATCATAGTGGTACGCTGCCTAGAGCTTAGGGGGTTGAATTCATAGCAATACTGCAACAAGAAAATCCATTATAGAAAGTTTAGAGCCAGTAACGCCGCCGCTACGCCCAAATATAGGAGAATCTGCATTACGATGGTAGGGTTGAAGTCTTTGAGAAACGCGTGATTAGTATCAAGGAGATATGGTTCTTACGCTCCAATAATTGCTCATAAGCCAAGGGAGGTTGGATTGTGATCTAGCAGACCCCACCATTTAGCCATCGGCAATAGACAGGCCTCTGTTGGAGCAGCGACGACAAGAACCATCTAGATTGCTGGATTGTAGAAGTAGTATGGACAATGAATGAAGAAGACAGATAAGGAAGTACGTACCCGTAGGGTCTCGGAGTGGAAATGAATAACCTTGCGCTTCATGAGTGGTGTAGACGACCAATCAATTGAGTCATCTTGGCTTCTGCAATCTTCGTTTCATCGTACAAGGAGCAAGCAGGCCTGGCATGGCTTGGCCTTTGAACATTTCATGCTTACCTCGTCTTGTAGACACAAGGCTTAAGCACCTTGCTCTCGTCCATTTCCGCCTCACCCTCACCTTCAAGAAACTTCGTCTTTCCCACCTGCTTCCCCCTGAATCCCTCTCCGAATCTAACCTTTCCACCCTTTTCATTCTCCATCGCCTTTTCCGGTCTCATCGCCTTAACAAACCTCATCCTCACGAACATCTTGTTCGCCATATCCGGTTCGCCTTTCAAACTGAACCCACGCTTTCGAAACACCTCAACAAATGGAGAGACGTCCGTTCCATCTTTAGCTCCTTTAGCATCTTCGAGCTCTTCCAACGCCACGGCCTCTTCGTCTTCGTCCCCTTCATCGCCTGAATTGGCCCTATTCGCCACCTTCTTCCCAATCCCATCACCCTTCTTCTTCACCGGTCCCGGCCTAGCAAAACGGCTCTTGATCTCTGCAATCCAGACCTCCCCACCTCCTCTCACAACTCTAGCGCACTCGCCAACAACATCGACCCAATTCGTGCCCATCAGACTCAAGCAGCAGATAGCTATATCCAAGCCACCATCCCTAACGCCTACTGCAGCCAAATTGCTAATATCTGCTACAGTGATAAGATTTGCATTTGCTGTATCACCTTTTGCGAGGTCGAAAGAGAGGAGGTTCAGATTCAGTGCTTTTTTGAGCGGCTGCAAGGACCCAGCCAGATGTGCGTCACCGCAGCCCAAGTCAGCAATCGTGCAAACACCTCTTGTCCGCGGCAACGGATCTAACTGCCTTCCCACCTTGCTATCTCCTATCAGCGCCTCCTCACTGATAGGCTCTTTTGTTTTACTTCCTTTCTTCATCTCCCTCCACATCTTCTTCTGGCTCGGTACACTCATCCTGCCCCTTACTTTGAATTCCTCGACAAATCCCTCTACGGGGTTTTGAGGCCAAACGGCGACTTGAACGCGGAACCCTGCATGGTAGGATGTATATGCTTGAGGGGAGTCGGCGAAGAGCTGCATTGCTTCGTTGGAAGCGCTGGTGTATAGGGTTTGATTTAAGTGGCGAAAACGTGCAGAGGTCAATTTGGCGGCCATACGCTGTTGTAGTACTGTAAGTTTGGTGGTTGATGGGGGTGGGTTAGGCGGTGTTAATGCTGTAGATGCCGCAAGGGCTTTGGAAGCCTTTGGAGGGTTTGGGGCTGAGGGGGGTTCTTTAGACGTAGTTGGTACTAGCTTATTTGAGGGTGCGGGAGCATTGGCTGCTTCAGAAGGTTTCGAATTTGAGGGCTTGAATGAAGCTGCCGTAGTAGTAGCACCAGTGATTGCTTCAGGGCGTGTGGGTGGAAGAGTGCCGTTGGCTTGTAGAAGAGCTCTCTGCTCCTTCCTCCTGGCAGCTTTGGCTATGCGTCTTTCGTATCTGGATTTCCCATCCTCATCGTGCTCGGAGGAATTCTCTGGCCCAGGCGTGGCTTTTGCGACTTTGACATACCCGATGGCCTGGGCAATCTCAGACTCCTCGTACTCTCCCTTGTGGTTCTCTGCGTTCTTCTTCTTTTTTGGTAGTCCCTCCTTGTTGGCATGAGCTTCCTGCTCCTCAAGAATGGCCGCAGAGAAATCACCATTAATGTCTACAGCCTCCTCCAGCGGCTCTGTCTTTTGCTCCTGCCTGTTCCTCTTCTGCTTTGTATCTTTCCCCTCTGCCACGCCCTCTGCAACCTCGTTTGGCTTTCCCGGGATCTTTCCCTCTATATGCTTTCTCCATAGATCACCCAAGTTCTCCTCCGTAACGTCCGTGATCTTGCTCGAGCCATGACCTCGCTTGCGTTTCTTCGATTTGTCGTTTGTGCCATTGGCCTCGCTAGGCCTGTTCTCTTTGGCAGGCCTCGAAGCCTTTGTTTCAACTTGGGCCTTAAGTGTGTCAGCAGATACGGACCATCCAGGAACCGCGAACATTCTTGGCAGTCGAATATGAAATGGACTCTGAGAATTTGAGAAGTTGATAATCCGGGATTAAGGGTCTTAAAGCCGGCAATGAGGGCACGCACCCCCAATTCGAATTAGTCCAGATTATATTGTCGAGAGTGTCTCCTCTCCTCAATCGAAGTACGTTGCGCAGGACTGTGAGGACATCGCAGCAGGATTTATATGAGTGGTATACATTCGTCGACTTGAGGTTATAGGGGAGGTCTATGTCCTTCTATCGATAACCGCCTTCTAATGCTGCCGCGTGGTGAGATTCGTTGAGTGATCCCATGCTGTACAGCAGCTTCTCCAATCTTTCTAAGTCTTGAATCGTGGTATCGTTGAGATGTACCGCCGCCATGAATGTAACTTTCCCATCCCTAATGCGTCGAGACGGTTGAGATATCTCGCGCAACGCCAAAAATTGTTGAATGCAATAATGTTTACCGCTCATGCGCCTCGCTATGCGGCCGAATGTAGTCCAAAAGTATGAAAACACTTGTGTTTTACCAATGGTGATGCACGAAGTATAGTCATTGAAAATGTTTTGCAAGCGTGGAGGTCGGAGGTAAAAACCTATTCTGGTGTTCCGTTGGAGACTCCATTGATGATCCCATTCGTCGCTGTCTTCCGATGTCCATTGGTCACAGGGATAGTGTCCGAATGAACACTGTTCATGAATGGTTCTGAAGAGGCAGGATCATCCATGTTGTTCGTTTCGAGGCCATCGAACAATTCAAAGATACCGTGGGTTTGGTGGAAGTTGTTGTCCACTGCAGAACGTTATAAGCAGAAGAACAAGTAGTCTGCCAAGGTCGACTTACCAATATTTACCAGGTACCAGTTATGCATTATGCCATCAATCAGATGTCGGCTTGGACTCATAGTGGAGTGGCATTTGGCCCAGTCTGTCCCAAGGCGGAATGCCTCGTCCTTCCAAGCCAGGAAGCTGATGGTCTCAACGATCGTAGGCTGCACAATCTCCTTACCTGGGAAGACACCCCATGTGACTGCATTGGGTCCCTCGCTTGGTGCATTCGTTCTTAGATCCCCTTCCTTGGTGACGGCATAGTATGTCATATTAGGATCCTTTTCGATGCGTGCAATGAGCTCCTTGATCAGTGATGGAGATATGAGTAGCTCGACGTAGGCCTTCTGGTAGACGTAGCCGCCTTTAGGTCCCCAGCCATGCACTGGGTGAGTCGATTTGATACCATTCACAGACGGCTGAGAAGTGATCGTCAGAAGTCCTCTCTTGTTCAAATCAATTAGCTCAGATCTGATGACCTCAGCTTCGTTTGTGATTGGCGACTCGCTCCATGGCAGGCTTTTAAGATTTCCCTCCAAGAATTGTACGAAGATATTGGCTACATCTTTCAGTGTCTTAGGCTCTCCCCAGAGTTTTATGTTTTGCTCGTTTGATCCTTTCAAGCCAATGTCGTACGCATCCAATTCACCGAAAGCGGGGGATCGAGCGTCACCCCATCGACCATTGGGAAATTCATCCCAATCCTGTGTTCGAGCAACGTAAGACTTATTCCGGTTTTTCCAGAAGACGGGCCGCACGTCTTCTTCCCTACGGTTCAAGCCTAGTGATTGCCGCCATGGTAGCTGTCTGTTGGTAGGTGTTCCATCTTTTGGGACTAATTCCAGCTCTTCGAGGACCATGCGTGTTGCTTGTGCGAGGTTCATAGTGTAACTAACAATCTATCAGTAGAGACAATAGGGATGACGAAGGACATTGCCTACAAATGTAGATGCAGAATCCCAGCGTCGATGATCTTCCTACACATTTCAACAACCAAGCCTTTTCCAACCTCTCGTACTTGGGCATCGTCGTTCTTGACCGGCTCCAGAGCATCGAGGAAGTTCTGTGGAATATGGCAATTCATGCCAGTCGCACGCCTCATGAAAGCGGAATGGGTATGGATGGGCATTATCCCCGGCACTATTGGCACTGTTATGCCTGCCGCCCGTACCTCGTCTACCCATTTTAAGAATCTGTCTACATCGTAGAACATCTGCGTCACGATGAAAGTTCCTCCTGCGTCGACTTTCTCTTTGAGATGCTCCGTCAGCGATACTGGATCTTGATTGTCATCGCAGCCTTCAGGGTATCCAGCTAGACCAATATCAAAATGATCCCCCCATCTCTTCTTGATATGTTTGACAAGGTCTTTGGCGTATAAGAAGCCACCCTCAACAGCCTGCCATTTCTCCTTCTCGCGTGGAGGATCTCCACGTAATGCCAGAATGTTCTTACATCCAGCGTCAAAGGCTGTCTTCAGGGCATTATCAACTTTCTCCATTCCCATATCCGTGCACGTCAAATGCATGCAGGTTTCAAGACCGTAGACATTCTGTGCAACCCTGACCATATCGCATGTAAGTTGCGATCTGCTGCCCCCAGACCCCCACGTCACATCGATAAATGCCGGCCCAAAGTCATGCATACGGTCAATGCGGTCGTAAAGATTTTGTACACCCTGCTCCGTCTTTGGAGGAAAGAACTCGAATGAAAAGACAGGTTTCCCTGATCGCTCAGCCTCCGCGAGCTTGTTGCTGATGTGCATCTTGAAGTTGCTGTAGTTTCTGTCCAAGTTTCCATAATCAGCTTTCGACTTGTACAGAGCCATTGCTTCGCAAAATCAAGAAGCCTGCGCAAGGTGGCTTGCGCCATAGCGCCGTGATATACAGTGTTCATGGCAAGCACGGGTGGGTTTTCCACTCACCAAACTCGCGATACTCCAGGGTTTGCCTTGTAGCTTGAGAATCTCAAACGACACTGTCTCTTTTCTTGGAACTCTGCACAGTGTTTGCTATCCAAGGTATCGTTTCCGGGCCCACCTGTCTGCTTTCTGCCGCGACATGCACCACAGTGATTATGAATTCTCCTGTGTGATTCTCCCGAATGTTCCCCCCGAAGTCGGCCGGTTTATGTGACCAGTCGGACCTGGTATGAATGTTCCGAGACAGTATAGGATCGGTTTCTTGATGAATAAGACGCAGTTGAGGGCGTCGGTGGATGTCTGTGCGGTTATCTAGTCTTGTGCTTCTATGATAAAGCGGTGAATCTCGATGGTTTGCAGAAAACAGAAAAGAAAGTTCCTTTGCTCAGCGCGCAGTGAAATAAGCTAAGCCCTGAAGTGATTCAATAAGACTCCGACGTGTCCGAGAGACGGGCATGGGCCTGGGCATGGGCCTGCTGCGCATGTGGCCTGGGCATGAACAAGCCACAACCGCACTCGCCCGTGTGTGTGGGGGTGGGGATCAGCTTATCTGTCGAACAATACGTGCCTGTTGCCTGGTCACTTTGACGTTGTAATCTTCAGAGTATTGTCTTTCCTGCGAAAATGGCAGCTCAAGAAGAAGATATATACGATCTCGTCCCCTCCGATCCCCCTTCGAATCTCCTGCCTTACAAAACCGCCTTTCTCCAATCTTGCCTCTCAGCCTCTGTCTTAACCTTCGGCACATACACTCTCAAAAGCGGACGCCAGTCTCCCTACTTCTTTAACGCTGGTCTGTTCCATCGCGCTTCCCTTCTCCGTTCCATCAGCACCGCCTTTGCGCAGACCTTGCTCCACCACTGCGATTCCAACCTAAAATTCTCCTTCGACGTCCTTTTCGGGCCGAGTTACAAAGGAATCCCACTCGCAACAGCAACAGTAGACAAACTCGCCGAACTAGATGAGGCCAGGTTTGGAGAGGTGGGGTACAGTTTCAATAGGAAGGAGGCCAAGGATCATGGGGAAGGGGGTGTGATTGTTGGGGCACCTCTCCAAGGAAAGAGGGTGGTTATAATTGATGATGTGATTACGGCGGGGACGGCCATGAGGGGGGCTATTGAAGTTGTTAAGGCGCAAGGTGGAATACTGGTGGGTGTCGTCATAGCCTTAAATCGAATGGAGAGAATGAGGGATGAAGGCGGAGGGAGTGCTATTGGGGAAGTTGCTTCTACGTATGAGGTGCCTGTACTGAGTATTATTGATCTGAACGACCTCATTGAGGTCCTTGGAGAGTTAAGGAATGAGGAAGACATGCGGAGAGTAGAGGAGTACAAGAAGCGGTACGGGGCCAGTGAATGATGTCGTGAGGTCTGGGAAAAAGACTATTAAACATTTGTGACACCCATAGAGGCCCGTATGGAAGCTTCAAATTGTCGTTATCATTCAAAGCTTGTGCTCTTGTGCCATCTCTATGTGCATCCATGCTATATCTTTGTTAATGAGCCCAACTGCTATGCATGCCGAAATGAAGTTCGTCTCAGAAATCAGAGGAGAAGCCCGGCAGCCTCTTCAACGTTGCCGCCTGCTATCTCAAGAGCATGTATCGCTTCTTCCTTGGAGAAGCCCATGTTCGTTAGTTGTTCAATGTCTTCCTTGGGGAATGATGCTGGCCCAGTAGTTGATTGTGGCTGCTGCTGCTGTTCACCTGCAGAGGTGGATTGGCCTGCTGATGGAGCCGTGTTGGCGCTCAATTTTGACGGTTCTGATTCAGTCACCGTCCCAGAAATTGCACCTATCTTCTTCCCTGAGGGGCCGTCGATGGTTGGTTCTTCTTTGTAGACTTCATCATTCTTCGGGATGTCTGCTTCTCCGAGGAATTCCACCTCATTGCCTTGGATGATCAGTTTCCCCTTTTGCAGATCTATGGAAGCCTGGTGCTTCTTCAGCATGTCCAATCCAAGTAGTAAATCGACATCCTTGCCTTCCATGACCGTAAAGCTGCATGTATAATGTTCGTCGCCGATCTTGATCATGGCGCTATGGACACGACCAAGGATTTTGGCCGTACCAACACCTCTAGCGATACCCGCATAGCGTTTGTCCAGAAGTCGGTAGATGCCACATTTCTCAGCACATTCAGGAGACATAATAGTAGTCTGAGCTCCGGAGTCGACGAATGCTTTTACTTTATGGCCGTTGACTTCGACCGGAATATAGAGCATGTGAACTCGCCCGAAGACTAGAGATTGGAGTATTAATATGGACTCGGTCTGACCAGCAACTACTAGGCAAAGTGTTCTTACCTTCGGGATTATGTTCCATTGCACTTTGCAGATTCTCTGTGACCTGCTCCTGTCTAATCATTTCTTCGATCTCACGTTGCGCATCAACATTAAAAGGATCCGCCTCAAGCATAGCTAGCCTACGCTGTTTCTCGGCTTGAATCTCATTTTGTTGCCGTTGGATTCCCTCCCAAACTTGATGGAAATGATTTGCATCATTGACGCTATCCGCTAACCTTGGATCGAATGACCTCAGGCTCGCGAGTACGGCTGGGTCTCCAACAGCTTGCAGACGCGTTGTCTCCGCTTGATCACGACTAGGGCGCTGAGGTGCCCCTCTCCCTTGTGCAGGCGCCGCTCTGCCTGGGCCGGAGCTTGGCGCCTGTGGGCGTCGAACATGCATACCGAGCATGGAGTCTTCGATCACTTGACACTGCTGTAGGGTCTTTGACCCGTCTTGTAGCACTCGCCCATTGTAGGATATGTTTTGGGCAGCGCCAGGAATCCCGGTTTCACTCTCAATGTAGCCCTTGACGTCGGCTATGGTCATTTCCGCAGCCACATCGCTAGAGAGGAAATCTTGATCGAGGGCGATCTGAGGGGCGGCGGAAGTGTCTATTGAGATTGTGATCCGCCTGAATTGCCGATCAGCTTTGATTGCCTAAACGATGGGTGCGACGCTTACATGATGACGTGGGGCGGTACGAAGTGTAGAGCTTCTAGATGTGTTCTGTTCCGAACTTAATAGAAGGGTAAGTCGGTGCCAGCTTCTGGTGAATCCGAGGCAAAAGAAGTGATGGTGAGGCTGCACAATGAGTTGCTGGTCACTCTCAAACGGTAGCTTTGGGTTTCGCTCAAGAAAAAAGGCCCGTAGAAATGCTCGATCAAGCAGTCAGCAAGCGTAAAAGTCTGTAGAATCAGAAGGAAGGAGCTCTAGTCATTGTAGGGAGAAGGAGATAAGGATGCAACTCGAGGCCTCATGGCAGTCTACGAGTACACTCGAGGCAATTGGACCACATTAGTCATCAAAGATGACTTCGATGGTCACTCGGAAAGAGATCGAAGAGAGCATACTCCCTTCAGCTGGAGTATCATCATCGATCCAAACCTGTGAAAGGGAAACTCTTTCATATGTAAATCAGCAAGATGCTACGAGTACGAGTAGCGCATCAATGAAAGCTTTGGCGGAACGATCCCGGGGCTGCTCTAGTTCTAGAGCATCGACAAAGTCCATCAACGGCAATGATACATCATCTGGCTAAGCGGATATTGCGTCGCCGGAGATTTGTCTATTTCGGAGCAGGCGCTCCTGAATTCTGAGTCTTGACTGCCTCGATTGCTGTCAGAGGCTGAAAAAGGGCGAAAGTCTTGAGGGGGTGACAATCACAATGACGACAAGCCGCAGCTGCAGAGCACGAGATCAAATGCAGTTCAGCGCCCAAAGTAGGTAAGCCTAGGTCCAGAACGATCTTGTGCAGCTGAAAGTCTAGAACCAGCGCTGCCTCTGCCTCTGCCTCTGCCTCTGCCTCTGCCTCTGCCTCTGCCTCTGCCTCTGCCTCTGCCTCTGCATCTGTCTCTGCCAGTTTCGTCTTCTGTCGCTATCCGTAGAACTATCTACGGAAAATACGGCCTTACTCTTTCTTTGATCATGCCCCGAGATCTTTTTGCCTCGGACTCGGATCCAAAGGACGAATCTGTTGTCGCCAGCCCAGATGCTACCACACCAAGGTCTGACACTATCGACGATGTGAACGCCGATGGCAGTGATGGGTACAACCAGTTCACCATACAACGAGGCGAAGTGAGGAAGGAAACTGCTCTGCAGCTTCATGGTGATAGGGAGATTATCAAGAAGAGGGATAACCTGCATCCCTATGTCCAAACGCTCTCAATTTCAAATCTTGAGGATTGCGTAGCCCTGGAGGATGCTGTATTTCCTGAGCATGAGAGATGCTCGAGAGAAAAGGTAGAACGGATTTTTGACTACAGTCTGCACCTTGCGTGGCAATTCTTTCAACCCCTTACACTCATGCATGAGACGTCTTCGCGAAAGGGATTTACATATCACCAATTGCTAAATCTATATCTTGACCACTGCTATAGCTTGGAAAATGGTTGCGAAGCGACTGGTTTTCTGAGAACATTGTCTGTGTTTAACGTGTTTCTTTCAGAGGCCGTGACAATGCCAAGGTACCCTACCACCCTAGAAGAGACTGTCCTATCAGAGGTATTGAATCAACAGCTTCACGTATGCCCCTTACATGTGTCCCTGCAACCAATGCCCTGTGTTCAATATAAACATTATAAGGAATCCATACCGAGACTTACCTTTTCCGTCGTTATCGAAGATTTCCATTATCAACGTTTCGCTCACAGCCTCATAGTTCATTTACCGGCTAAGTGTATGCCCCGAGCTTTGCCTAGGCATGTTCTCAACCCGCTCATCACCCCCCGACGCGGCCTCCACGACCACATATACCGCTGCCCACCCTCCAGACTCCGTCTCCCCAGACCTTAAATCTGTGCTTATCGCAATGGTCATAGCTACAAAGATCGTCCATCCCTCAGTCACAGACGAAAGCATGGATGTACCGCCTAATTGGCAAAGAATGTCTGTCCGCAACAGCGGTGCTCACGGCCACCAAGAAAACGGTAGAACTATAGCAATTCATTCTCTTGGAGTACTGCCAGCGTATCAAGGTAAAGGGCTGGCTAAGATGCTGATAAAGAGTTATGAGCAAAGGATGGAGACGAGCGGGATTGCAGATCGGATCACGCTGCTCGCGCATGATCATCTGCTAAAGATGTATGAGGGGATGGGGTTTGAGGATAGGGGGAAAAGTGATGTCAAGGTTGGCGGTGGTGGATGGAATAATTTGGTAAGGCATGCAGGCAGAACACTGGTCTCTGAGCTGACATCTGACAGACTTATGAATTCTCGGAGCACGGGCCTAAATCATGAGACTGCACTTTGGTACTCGATGCCCCTCTTACGAACGGCGTCCATTTGAACTTTTGCCTGATTTCAGCCTTTCGAATTTCGATTTGGTAGGCTGATTGACAAAGTTGTACGTTCACGTAGCTGCACATCTCCACAATTCCGAAGTATGGGTCCTTCTCACAGATTCGAAACAAATCTTTGCCATGCTCAAATGTTCCCATCTCGTATGCAAACGAATTGGACCGCATTCTTAGTATTTTATCCAGTATAGGCAGCTCGTCACGCGCCTGGTAAGTCGACACGGAGCATATACCAAGACCGTTGCAATTCCTCCACGCATCAAGTAAGACACCAGATATTGGCGTGTATATTGACAGTGGGATCCGACGTAATAGTCTGCCCTAGAAGCCCAACACGAGAGTCAGTACAGATCCTATATGATTTGTGATCTCACAGTGTGCCACTCACTTGCCCTAGCACCGTGATCGAGTCGCAATATCCTCTTCCAAACGCTGAAAGTCGAATGGTCGATCGTAGAACTCAGAATCCAGCCGCTCGAACAGCTCCTCGAGCATGAGGTAGTGCCCCAGGTCGTCCCAAATCAGATCATCCGCCCACACATGCACATCCATCTCCTCCTACCCTTCTCCGCCGGCTGGCTCTATCTCTTCTTAATGGTCCTGCGGTATTTCTTCCAGCTCAAAACAACGTCCGTCGGAGCACCCCTAAACGCCCCAGCCACCTCTCGCTGTAGTCTCTAGCGCTCCACTTTCTCCTGCCTTGCCCTCTCGGCCAATGCCGTTGCCACTGCTCGTCCCACACTTTTTTCCTCTTAACCCACCGCTCTATCCGTCTGTGCCGTCTGACAAGTGCGCTCATCAGACGGTAGGGACTGCGCCTTCTCAATAAAGCATAGTCTCGCTAGAAGTCCTAGTATAGTCTTGGAGAACCAACGATAAAACTGTGGAGAACAACCTCTCATACGAGTAGACAGGTAGGCCTGGTACGTGGGAGGTGGTGAGGTAGACCTTACGGTCCACTTCCTACGCATAATTGTAGGTAAGCAACAGCTGGTAATCAGTACTAGCGCATCTTTGGCAAGCGAAAATGAGGAAAGGCTTGGAAAATTGTCCTAGTACCCCAACAAGAGTAAGTACTCCCCAACTTACGTACTGGAACAGTCTCCTCTGTGATTGCGCTATGCTTCACAGTGGATTGGGATAAATGGCTTATCTGCGCCATTGCATTTGCTGCATATGCTTGATAGAGTGGTGAATTGGTTGTTGTTGCTTAGGTGCACGAGCCCAGTCAGCGTATCATCAACACAAATCCACTTTGGGCCAACGAATTCCTCTAAGAGGATTCCGCAAACCACTAGGACCTACTATTGTGCTCTATGAATGATCAGTCAAGCTGGATATATGCGCAATCAAAGGGCTGGTGAGCAGCAAATTCAGTTGTTGGAACGGCTGTTACCCATACATTTACCCCTATACATGATCAGCGGAGCAGAAAAGGTGCTTATTCAAAGGCCGACGAACAGCAGATTTGCTCTCTGGTAAGGGTCTTACCGTGTCTACGCACGACTTCAAGCTCCATGTTCTTGCTCTTCGCTGGCACAATTGGGCCCACGGTCCTTGATTTCTGACGCGAAATAGATGACATGATGATACAAACGGCTTCTTCCACATTTTTACTCAAGTCCTGGAGTTTGTACTTCTCCTCCTGGAAGCATGCTTCAGAAACTCGTGTAACTCTTGATTACGCTCAAAGGGTAATGGATCGCTTAGATCGATATGCTAGCGAGCCTGATGCATGAGCCGCAAGAAATCCACATATCTGTCCATGAGCCCTACTTTAACCTTGTCCATCCGGATCCATCATAAACACAATCCTCGGGATCCTTCCCCAGCCTTACATTTCCCACAGTCGGCCTGCTCCGATCCCGCATAGAATATCCCATTAATCTCGTCCTGCAATGTCATCATCTCCTTCAACTCCTCGCTCTCCTCAGCGATAAGAGAACGCATGGCGATGGAGACCGAAGCCAAAGCGGAAATAGGTCTTTGTATTAGGGACGGAGAAGCCATAGGGCAACGGCGTGGGTAAATCTGTGAGATTCGAATCTAGCGTGGGGTCAAGATTTCGTGAGAAATCGAAGGGCCCGCGACTAGTTCTTGTAATCGGAAAAGTTGGTGCTGGCGTGGATAGCACAGCAGCTATGTGGAGTGGCCATATAGTTAGGTGCGGAAGTGGCCGCAATGGAGACATTTGGCGGAAAGCTGCTCATTGGACATTGCCCATACGTAGGACCATTCTTCAGAATTTGGAACATTTCAACCTGCTTTATAATGCGTTGAAAGCGTTGGGGTGTTGGGGGCATTGGTCAAATAATCGCAGTGCGTTAGCGTGGTGCACGAATACCTTCATCGCCTCTGAACATCTATGAAAGCAACAAGCCAATGGGAAGGACAGATTAAATCACGACTGCTTGAGGTTCCACGGACATTTTGAGGCGATTCGTCTATCACAATCCGTACTATGTCACCAAAATGTCAATTTCGCATCCCTAGCCGCTGTTAGCTGTTAAGAACGATAGTCTATGCGTTGCCTATGTGAGGTATAGATCCGCGGCATGCAAATCTCAGAGAAAAGCATCATCTATATACGGGAAGGGCGCAGTATAGTACCTGAAGAAATCTTTTCGATGGACTGGTAGTGCGTAGGTTGCTGCTCTGGCGACTGGTGTTCCGGACGATACCAAAGCCTCGATATATGGTAGCATGAGTGGTAGAATGAGTTAGACGTTGAGTTCTGCTTGAAGAGAGCAACAGAGACAATGACGAGGATATCTTTGTTTTAGTGAAAGCTCTATTTTTCAGTCCAAGCATAAAATTGAGCACATATGAGCAAGCACCGAGTCTTATATGGCAACGAAACAAAGACAATTACGTAAATGCAATGACAGTTCCATTCCCCATCTCGTACATAAAGCTGGGTAAAAGCTTGAGACAGATAACGTGAGTTGCACTTAAAAGTCGACGGTATGAAAGCAAAAGGGCAGGCATTTGCCAGCGTATGATTACAACCAATGTACTCGGGCAGCCGAAGATCATCTACCATGCTGAAGGGGCCCTGCACAACAATGCCCCCATAGAGGCATCTTGGTTCGAGTATCTTCTGTCCTCCAAGTGTCTCATTCGAAAAGCGTTGTATGGGCATCAGGATGCCGGCACAATGCGACGTTTTTGGGCGATTAGAGTAGCAATGCTGTAGTTCTAGAGTCTAGCCGACCTATTACCTTAACCATTGGGAAAGACAAAGGAATATCCGCGGATACTGAAGGCACCAAACATCGAACCATAGCTTCTCGCGTCCTCCTATCAGACAACCTCGGCTCATGAGTTTCCATCATTGAACGTTGGATGATGGTGGGTCTTCATGGAAGCCTGCAAATCGGTTGGGACTAGAAGGGTTCAACCCCCAACTGCTCATAACCCCTGACAGCCCATCCTGTAGGGCTGATGCCTGGAAGCCGCCTAGAGAACCGCCCTAGAGTGGGTTACTTTCGCGGTTGAAAAGGCCCCCGGAACTTCCCAGACTTTTGCATGGATGACAAATTTTGGGGTATCCTTTAGCGGTCGCGGTCGCTTCCGGGCTTTGGCCCAACAGGATAGATGAAGCAATCAGTAGATACTCCGAAAATTGCAAGAAATACTCCGCGTAGTTGTAGCAAAGTAGCGGATGCAACAGGCCTTGTAGCGACACAGGCCATTATGAATTTGAGAAAATTACCTTAATTGGCCGAATTCTTACGGAGAAAGTTCTGACGAGGCTATGACGCCACTTGGCGATTAGGTCCTCTACCGCTTTTTCCCACGTCCCTGAATTTAGGGCTGAGATTTGTTGAGCGCCCAACGCCCAACGCGGACGATTGTCATACCAAGCTCTCCTGGTGCATCCGATGCTGGGGTTTCACTTCTCTGTTAGCTGTTAGATTCAGTCGTCTCCAATCATCATCGGATCCTTCATCTAGCTCTTAGAATTCTAGCCAGTGTTTCGTCACCTTCTAGCCCTTTTCAACGCCTATCCCAACCAAGTCGCCGAATCATCTCACCCCCATCCAGCCTCAAACTAATATTAATCGACCTCACTGCTTCCCTCCTCCTGCAACACATAACCGCACATCACTTGGCCTCCCCACATTGTCCACGACACTTGTCTAACTTTACAAGCCATTATTGTCCACCTGTTCATTCCACCATCCTCCACACCACATCTCACGTTGATTGAAACGACCTTACACTATGCCTTCAAGCCAGCCGGCAGCAGGCCATCTGGCCGTGAAGCCAGAGTATCTACCAAATCAGCGCTCATCAGCAGCAAAGAAGAGCGAGCCAAATCGGTCCAGATCATATGATCCTAAGAAGCCTCACATTGCCGATACCAAGATGAACTCAGGAAATTGGTACAAGCACGTTAACTGGCTCAACACCACCTTAATCGTTGGTGTACCACTCATGGGCTGCGTTGCAGCTTTCTGGACCCCTGTATACTGGCAGACTGCTCTCTTCGCCATTGCCTACTACTTCGCCACAGGCCTGGGAATAACAGCTGGCTATCACCGCCTTTGGGCACACACATCATATTCAGCAACTCTGCCTCTGCGTATCTTCTTGGCCGCAGTTGGTGGAGGTGCAGTTGAGGGTAGCGTACGCTGGTGGGCTCGGGATCATCGGGCTCATCATCGCTACACCGACACCGACAAGGACCCATACTCTGTCCGCAAGGGTCTCCTCTACTCGCACTTCGGTTGGATGTTAATGAAGCAAAACCCGAAGCGAATCGGACGCACCGACATCTCAGATCTCAACGAGGATCCTGTCGTCGTTTGGCAGCACAAGAACTACCTGAAAGTGGTCCTTTTTATGGGTCTCATCTTCCCCAGCATCGTCTGTGGAATGGGTTGGGGTGACTACCTCGGCGGCTTCGTCTATGGCGGCATCCTCCGCATCTTCTTCGTGCAGCAGGCCACCTTTTGCGTCAACTCTCTGGCTCACTGGCTCGGTGATCAGCCATTCGACGACCGCAACTCTCCTCGTGACCATGTGATCACCGCTCTCGTCACTCTCGGTGAGGGCTACCACAACTTCCATCATGAGTTCCCCTCCGACTACCGTAACGCCATCGAATTTTGGCAGTACGACCCTACGAAATGGTCGATCTGGATGTGGAAGCAGCTTGGCCTTGCGTTCGACTTGAAACAATTCAAGAGCAACGAAATCGAAAAGGGCCGTGTTCAACAATTGCAGAAGAAACTCGATCAGAAGCGTGCGAAGCTTGACTGGGGTGTTCCTCTCGAATCTCTCCCAGTCATGGAATGGGATGACTTCCAAGACCAAGCCAAGAACGGACGTGGTCTTGTCGCCATCGCAGGTGTTGTCCACGATGTCACTGAGTTCATCAAGGACCATCCAGGAGGAAAGGCTATGATCAACTCCGGTATTGGCAAAGATGCCACCGCCATGTTCAATGGTGGGGTTTACATGCACTCCAACGCCGCCCACAACCTGCTCTCAACTATGAGGGTGGGTGTTATTCGTGGTGGCTGCGAAGTGGAGATCTGGAAGCGCGCACAGAGGGAGAACAAGGACGTACATTTCGACAAGGATGGCCAGGGTCAAAAGATAATACGTGCCGGCAATCAAGTCACCAAGATCGCCGAGCCTGTTGCAACTGCTGGTGCAGCCTGATCTCATCAACTTTTTGGACACGCGAACAATTTTACGATGTTCATGAACGTTGCCAATATAGATATTCTTTCCTGCAAGGCGCCTCGGAGGTTTCTCTGGCTGGGGGTTGCGAGATAGAGTGATACCTGCTCTTCTTGAAGGGAAGTTGACTTCTGTTGGTTCTTGTACAAACTAGATAATTCAGAACCTGTCAGTCGACGGTCTCATGCGAGCGACATAGACTACTGCTTTCGAGATGGACTAAATTCAAATGCTTAAAACTTTGACTATAAACCCTTCTTATATATTCTGAGTGAGCAGATAAAGTCTGATGTATTGATGGAACAATGCCTTGGTTTACTGGAAAAGACACCATTCAGCCAAGGCTCTCATACAAGGACAACGCAAGTACAATCGCAGCATCACACATGTGATCCATGAGGTAGAGCCTCATCGTAATTCATTGGTAGGCTTTCTTAATTAGACGGCGGGATCACTACCAAAGAGCTCGCGATTCATCACTTCTCTCGTTCTCCCTCTGGATTTCCAGTTGCCATCTAATACTCTCACCATAAGCTCCCTCATCCATCCCCCGCCCAATCAGCACCAGCTTGCCCGTCGTCGTTCCTCTTCCACTCCTACCCCCAAAGCCACTCCCAAAGCCCTCCACATCCATATCCACAATCTCGAAAACATCCCTCACACCCTGAATCATCTTCACCGCGCCCTCGGTCGTGAAGACACGCCCTTTGATGCGGTGGATAGAGGGTTCAAGTTCTAGAAACGGGCTACCTAAATCCGTTGATGGAAGCGGCAGGATGCGTTCCCATAGGAGAGAGCGTAGCCAAGCCTCTAAGAGGGGGAGCTGCGTTGGTGTGAGGGTGGGGAGGGCCAAGGTGAGGGTGGAGATTGTCTGAGCGGTGGGTATTAGTGAGGCGCTTCTGGACTGAGGCTACTACGGTGGTGAGATAAGACCTACAGGATCAAGATGACTATGTCCTTTCGCCGCTGTGTCCAAGCTCTCTACCCCGTCATACGAGTGGAGGTCTAGCAGGAAGCTCTCGAGTCTTGGCACCTGGCTGTACTGCGTTTTGTGCACCTTTGCTAGTCCATTGATCGCACGTATCCTGTCTTCCGCATCTGCAAGCTGCTTTGAGTGGACAGTATCGCACTTGTTGATCACGATGACATCTGCGTGGGAGATTTGGAGGTGGGCAGTCGTCATATGGTTTCTAACATACTCATCCCCTTCTCCTTCGGCAGGCTTCTCGTCGAGACTCAGCCATATATTCTTGGCATCGACTAGCGTGACAATGCCGTCGAGATAGATGGAGCTTCCCAATCCCTCATCGAGCCAGAACAACGGCGCCAGATTCCCAGGGTCAGCTAGTCCGGACGTTTCGAGCATGATATAGTCGAAGCTGCCCCTTCGCTCCATGAGTGATTCGATAGCATTTACGCCAGAGTCTCTACGAAAACCCGTTAGAATTGTAATGGCAAGATATGGTAGGGAAGAAGAGAAGTACTTGATAGAGCAGCACAAGCAGCCATTGCCCAACTCGAGCCATTCTTGGGATTCTTGGCCATCTTTGGTAATTGTGAGGGCTTTCTCTATGTCTGCGGAGTCACCGAATTCTGTGTAGAGTCGTCAGCAAAGAGAAGGACCAAGGGTGAGGGTTTGGTGTATACAAGCCATTCAATATGACTGCTATCCTTTTTCCATGTTGCTCTCGGAGAACATAATTGACTAGCGTTGTTTTTCCCGCACCAAGGTAGCCTTGACAAATTATTTAGCAGACGAGCTTTTAATTCTCGCAGACCTCATCCTTTACCAGTTACAATCGTCAGTGGCACTCTTGATAGTCTTGTATTTCCCATCTGCACTGTAAGTTCATTTTGTGCTTCGTTCTCAGTCTCTGTTACATTCACCAAGCTCGGGGGCTCGTCCCCATCCATGTCCATATTTTCTGTTTGATTTTCAAAAAATCATACAATATGATACTCTTGTCTGTCTTCTACTGATACAAAGTTTAAGTAGGATGGGGATAGATGCGGCTCCAGACAGCGAGCGGCACGGGCCGGGGAGCGCGATTTTAAGCGCCAATGGAGCGTCCCGGCTTGGCAGTGTATACTTGGCATGGGCAGGAAGAGCGCACCAGAGAATAGTGGCTGGTCCACCTTTTGCTTATAGTGTACTATCACCCAAAACGAAATCGAGCTAGCAGGTCAATCATCTCCCAGAGATCTTCCCGAGTACCTGTCCAAACGCGCCACCCGCATCCTAGTCGATGAAGACGAACACTACACCAACGCGCTTCAATTGAACCCGTTACCCTGCATCTACGCGGGGGAGGAAGCCAGGTATTGTCTTCCAAGTAGCCCGGTCGGTGGCTCCAATCTCTATATTCGACGATTGAACGCCCCATCGAAATCGAGACCACTACGACGGACTGGGTCCGTGCTGTATCTGATCCATAGATTCCACGTTGCGCCGGTCGTAAGGCGAAGACGTTCTGAATTTCAGAAACGCCCATACAAAAGGCACGAACGGCTCAAGGCGCTTGCTGCTGGAAATCATCGCGTTACATCTTACACGGAACCGAAAACCATGCCTGCCTCGCCTTCAAGTCCGTCGCCTCGTCTACCTAGCCCACCACCAATTCCTGAAGTGCAAATTGGACCAAAATCCCCTGGGATGCACCCTACGCCAGATGCATCCCCATCAGAATCTGAAGATTCTGCGAAGCAAAACCAAGGGGCGTTGAGGCGAATCCGTCCTGGTACAAAGGCTGTGGATATGGCATCTGGTCCTCCACCTACGTCACTCTCAGAAGTGAGTCAATCTGCCATCTCCAAGGCATTTTATTTAGCAGGAGTATCGAAGACTTACACTTCCCAGCTCGACTCCCCATTCCAGCTCCAAGAACACTTGAAAGATCTTTTCCAACATTACACTCGACCACGCGACTCACCCGATACCACAGTCCAATTAAACCACGAGAAGGCTCTAACAATCGCTAATCCTCCTGAAGGTGTCGACCGCTCACTCTGGCTTTACGAGCTATGCCGCCTTCTTGTCATAAAAGTGAATGAGCTTATTGTCCAATTCTTCAACGACAGCCCACCCTGCTCCGCTCAAACATGCCCTGAGATGCGAGCATCCGAATGGCAATACCTATGCGCTGTCCATGAGCCCCCAAAGCCATGCTGTGCAATTGATTACTGCTGCCACACGTTGGATTGGGCCGCCACTACGCTCGCGTCAAACAAGCATTTTCCGAGTCGCCTGAAGCTGGGGAATGAGGAGAGTGGAGGAAGCCAACAGGGCGTGCGGCAATTGACAAATATCATGAGGAGGGTCTACCGCATTTTCGCACACGCGTGGTTCCAGCACCGTCAGGTGTTCTGGCATGTGGAGAGCCATGAGGGCCTGTACATTTTGTTCAAGACTGTGTGTGATGTGTACAGCTTGATACAGGAAGAGAACTATACTATTCCGCCAGAGGCCGAGGGGTTGGTTGCTGAGACGAAAGAGGATGACATGCAGGAGAACAAGGCCTTGGTTGAGAAGGAGACCAACGATGATGATGTAAAGGGTGACGATGCGGATGCCACGACTACCATTTCTACTGGTGCGACTACAAGACGTCATAAGCATACGCCGTCGACGGGCTCCGCGGTCACTACCATTACTGAAGGCGATGAAGAGGATGATAGCACACAATCACCCGTGAAGGAGAAGGCCCGCGGACCGTTGGACGCCATCCCGAGCTCCATGGCGAAGGATGGTCCAACTGTCCAACATTCAGAGGCAGAGGAGAAGGAAGAGGAGTCACTACCGGAGAAGAAGTCGGATGTAGAGGAGAAGGAGGTACTGGCGGAGGTGAAGGATGACGCTGCCAAAGGTGATAACACTGAGATACCTGTTGCTGATGGAAAGGAGGCAAAAGAAGAGGGCGTCGAGGGCTGAATCTCTTCAATGTGTGTATGTGTGTGAATATTTCTTTCCTTGATGTCATGACGGTGCATCGAGATACCCAATGATGCGGGCGTTTATTTGATTACGGGAGCGGAAGCATAGAAAGGCATAGCGGCATTGTAAAATATCAATAAGACAGATCGGGGGTTCATTTGTTCTCTAAGAAACGAAAAACTGTACTACACCAACACTGCCGGCACTGTTCGTACGTTTTTGAAAGGCTCATTATTCTTATCGAACGTTCTCTAAGAATTGTGAGTAGGGGCGAACTTCGCTAAGTCTAGCATGTGGGTTGCTACGAATGGAGTGGTAGAAACTTGGACTACAAAACATCATTGCTCGGAGTGCACCAGGGATCATTGTTGGGTCAATCTCATTTCGTCAACCAAGATCGATCATTACAGCAGCATCAATTTCTCGAATTCAATCTCCAAGTACCACGGCGTCCGATGCTGTTCACGCAACCGTTGTGCTTCATCTCGTCATCCCAAATGATGATGTCCTTGTCCTTGTCCTTCAGTCCTGCCCCTGGCTCAGTCCTCGCAGTCGCTATCATCATGATGCCAGTGGTATTCGCACCTCGTCTTCGCAGACGGGTCACCAGGCTTCTTACTTCCCCTTTTCTCCCTGCACAACGTGTCTAGATTCTCATAGAGCTCAGCAACAAGCCGGTGATTGCCTGACATCATAGACTCCATCAAAAACTCCACCCTGCTTTCATGAGTCCAGTCCCAGCTCTTGTGGAGGAACGAGTCAAGGATGAACCGGCGTAAAGGATCTTCCGTGTTCGTCCCATCGTAGATTTTCTTCATGAGATCCTGTGGGAACCAGCCGTCGTTGCAAGGTTTGCGGGCTCGCATACGGTCCACGATCAGATTCATTAGACCATACACATCCCAGTTCCAAGCCCTGAGATAGAGGTCGACGAGGCGTAGAACCTGGCTTTTGGCTGTCACTTCTTGTGCAACAGTTGTACCTTTTTGGAGGTCTATCAAGGTGCCTCGGTACAGCCAGTTAACGAAGAGCTCGAAGGCGTTGGGGTCGATTGAACCTAGAAAGATGCGCATCAAGTCAAAGCTATAGCCGTCGGGCCTAATCGATTTTTTGAAAAAGTCCGAGGCATTCTGAAGGAGCTCTGTGTGGACTATGAAAGTACATCTCTTTGGGCCAACGTAGACTTTAATAAGAGATCCTCTCAGGTATCTCATCGTCGATTTTAGCTAGCCCAAACGCAACGGAATGAAGATTGGGGACTCACTTTGAGAACTCCGTAAATGAAGCTTCTGTCATTTTTGCTTCCGTAACAGCCACATGCTCGGAAACGCTTTAGTCAATCTTTCCCTGGCGAAGGTGCTCGAAGCTTGAACTATGGCTGTCAGTGACGAGTACACGATTTCAACATAGCGGCTTACGAAGCTCATGAGTTACCTGGTTGGTTGATTCCAAGTGCCAGGAGAACGATAAGTGAAGGTGAAGCCTGGTCCTTAGAGGTCTCTAGTAGGGTCGAGTGCGAAATAAGTCTTGACAGATACGTGAGAGTCAAATTGGTTCTGAGATCTCAAATAAAAGTGAGGCTTTTGAGAAGACAAGCTCTTGTAATACATCAGTCTCAGCTTGTGAAGACTGGGGAGTAAGTTGAGAGCCAAGTGGTTCTGGAATTCGTATTAAGATTGATTGGGGCTTTTGAGAAGCTCTGGTAATGTCTTGGTCTGAGTTTGAGTAGAACAGGAGCAAGATCCTCATGCGACGAAGTGGATGAAGCAGACAATCACTGGAGTAATTCAGTAGCGACCACTAGACACTGACGAAAAGGAGAACGGTCACAGCCCGAAGGCACACAGCCTAGGCACGCCAATTATGAAGTAGTTGAGAAGGATCTCAGGAAAGAAGTGTATCAGATGACCCGCTGGAGACACCCTTCAGCGACTAAGTCAACCTCAGGGATAGATCAAATGCTAAAGCTTTCATGCACGTAATTCTCAATACGGATCCAGTGGATCACTCGAGGTAGTGGTCGGTCCAAAAGACCTAGACTTCACTGACGCAGATTTTACCGCGCCAGGCACTCAAGGTTGGGCAATCGAGGTGTTTCATTATGTCATACATGTTTACCTCACTCTTGCTCAACCAATTGCTGACCTTCTCGTAGGCCTTCGACAATGAGCTCTTCTTGCTCTGCTCGTCGATAGATATCTCTCACATCATCTGCAAGCAAGTCAGAAAAGGGAATCGAATTTCGGGATTGAGGAATCGTACCTGTTGTTGTCTCGAAGTGGCTAGTAGCATCGTAGCTTTTTGAAATAAAGATGTTGTCATTTCTGCCACTTTCTAATGGCTCGTAGAGTGGGATTGGAGAACCCATAAATTTTTCTTCGATTTTGCCTAGCCGATCGAGCCCAGGTTGTAGCTCGAGGTGGTGATTACTTGAGCTTTCAGCTATAGTGGAGACAATGGCGATGTAGTATCCCTTCGGACAAACGTTGTGAGCGGACGAGACAATAGCAATGTAGATATCTAGGATCATCAGCGTGGCCCTGGTGTCCCATGAAGCTCAAGGAAAGCATACCGTGTTTCCGACCAACCTGCGATTGCGGGATGATGAGCTGTGCAGAGTCGCTATTATCCGTGTTTGCCACCGGGTGTGTAAGAATGCAGATAGCCTTCAGCAAATGCCCGACAATCTGCACCTTGCCTGGGAAGTATGATGGGTCACCAATAATCTTCTTTGTCTTCGTTGAGAACTTCATGCCGTCGCTGTCGTCGCTCCTTTCTTTCATAGTTGCTTTAATGCCTGAAACCTTTCCTCCCTCGGTCTCGATATCGTCAATGGTGGTGTTTAGCATGTACGTACCACCGTAGATGGCCGAGAGACGGGCAAAGCCTTGCGGCAGCTCGCCGAGGCCATAGAGTGGGTAGATGTACGGCGACTTCCCGTACCGTGCCATTGAATTGACGTACAGCCTTATCCTCTGAACGGTTTCCTTAGCGGTACCTTTCTCGTTGATATATTCGTCTGTCTGGTAAAGAGCCATTGAGTGGCCAATGAAGTCGCGAGTAGTAGCCTCGAGACCAAATTTGTCATAGACCTCCCTCATCGTACATTGATTGAGGGCGAGACCGCCGTAGGATGCTGGATCATCCTCCTTGAACGCGCCAACCCATTCTAGAAATTTCTTTGCCCTTCTCTTTTCGAACAGACCCATCAGGGGCGACCGTAGCGCTTCCCTCGCATCTGATGGAACTTTAGCCACAGTCGCTCGTGGCCCACTTCCTTGCTGTACGTAACTTCCTGCGATCTGCTTGAACTCAAGATACCGCGTGACGTCCGTTGAGACCAAGATGTTCGTAAGCTCGCCATTCGACATGAGTAGTTTGGGCACTAGGTCGACATTCCAGTCGTTCACTCGTCCGTATTTCTTCCATGGCTCCTCGCCCTTGTTGTAGTTGCCGTATCTCTTGAAAAGCTATTGCGCGTCAGCAAAACTCCTTCAAGAATCGTCCAATAGTACGTACAGCTTCTATGTTCACCGAAGCAGCCTCTCTGCTCTTCATTAGTCCTGAATGTCGAGTTGAAGCATAGGCATGACGAACCCTCCGTAGTGGTCGTTCCTATCGATGTGTAGCACTTTCTTGCCTTTGACACTCATAACACTGCGCCGCGGTCAATCATCTCAGTCTTATACGAGAGAATTACCATGCATACCCAGAGAGGACACACTCGGTCAAGCCTGGTAAAGAATCAGCATTGCTTCATGCAAGCTCAAGTGGGGTCGACCTGTTCCAAGAACGACAACGTCATATTCTGGGGTAATTTCGTCCATGTTTGCGACTTGTACGTTAGAACAGTTTCGAAGGTCAAGGATTAGCGAGACGCGGTGCTATTCAAGATGTTGTAAGGATATTTGCGTGTTGGGCAAGCGGGATGATGGTCGCCAATAGGGGCTTAGGGCGGTAGATTTACTCGTGTTGCCATCGGACTTTCAGGGCGCCAAGCTGGGCTAGCTCTCTCGTCATCGACAAAATAAATGGCAAGGTGAGCCCTAGAAGTGCCCCGGAGCCGCCCCTGGAACATCTGCTTAGGGCGCTTTAGGGGCTCGCTTAGGGGCTAGTTTAGGGGCCCCACCTTGCCATTTATTTTGTCGATGACGAGGCTCTCACAGCCTGGGAAGCTTCAGAGCTCTCCCCTTTACCATCTTCCATGTGGTCAAATTGTGATCATAGCGATAATGTGAACAAATTTTGAGTCATGAAACAAAGATAACCCAGATCATGGGGACGCAGCTAGTTTCTCAATCTTGACTTTGGAGGTCCGGATAATGTTTGTATGTGTTCGTAAGATTACAATACTCTAGACGCTGTAGAGTAGAGTACAGCATCTCTCTTCTCCATAGAAAACCGCTAAGGAGCCCCAGATGCCCTGTAAACCTCTATCTTCATGATTGGGTTCTTCTTCTCTCAACTTGCAGCTGATGCTGCTCGTGGAGATTCATCGGTCTCGACCTCTTCCTAAGAAAGCGAGTTAGTAAATTTTTCTTGGACTGTTCGCTGCAACTGATAGGTACCTCGTGCATGATAGGTTTATAAGCTGAATTTCCTGGTTCCGCCGTAAGATCAACCTCAGAATCTTTTTCCGCGACCTTCCAAGCATCTTCCCACGCATACCATCTCTCCGTAAGGACGTGTTTGATGCTTTGCTGTGTGCTTCGTATTATCATGTCTCGGTAATGCGCTTCAGAACCTCCCGCCTTGATGTTCATGCGCTTTTTCTCTTGTTTCTCAGTTGACAATCGATTACGGTCTTTGATACATATCCACCAGAGCGAGTGTAAATCTTCCCAAGATTTGTGCCGCAACTCCTCCGCAGTCCATGGGCGACCTAGAGGCTGATTAGCGGTGTTCGAGCATTAGAGCCACTGAGTAAGCCATACCGTGGGCATTGTCCTCTTCGGGTGTACTCATTGCTTTTCGATTCAGATTGAAGAAGCCCCATAGACCGTGATTGGGATCGACCTGGACCTTAGATCTCCGCTTGGGATCCAACACAGGCTTTGGTAATGGTTGAGTAGACATGCCAACAGGGTACCGTAGCCCGGTCCTTCGCAACGCTGACACACCTCGGTCAGGATTGCCATCGCGCCGCTTTTTTATCCGTGCAGAGACGGGGCTAGTTGTTGAAAAGGTACATGGTTGGTGTAGAGCTTGAGGAGCCGATGCTAGAAGGGCGGCGAGTAATACAGGAGGGAGCTCTGTGAGAAGAGGCCGCGACGACGACAGATTCAAAACGCATCTGCTCAGCATCACTCGAACAGTAAATGAGAAAATGTGAGCTAGTCAAAGTTGATGTTTCGCACAAGCCCTAAAGATTGACGTAAAATGATCATCATTAGGGTGTGGGCATATCAACTCTTGGAGGCGCGATAAACGCGAACTTGGTGGGGAAACTTTTTGGATCACTTCAGCAAACCCACGTGCATAAAATGAACGTGTAACCCGCGAGGCAAGAACCACCGGGAGAATTGGGTATTTTGCTAGCAAACATGAACAGACAAGGTAAGCCATTATGTCTCTTTTACGTATTCTTAGCAGACACCAGGAAGCCTGCAACAACAGCCTTTTCCCCATACGATGGCCAGCAGGTAGCGTGTGCCCAACGATCACCATGGACGGAAACTCGACGTCGAGACCACCCGGAGAAGGAGCCGTGCGAACCTCAAAGAAGGCAAGGAGAATGCAGTACGCAACCCGGCAGGATGACCAAGCGTATTACGCTCCTCTCTCGGACGATATTGACTTGGTTGGGGTAAAGGCGCAGGGGATTGACAGCAGAAGAGCTAGTCCCGAGTGTCTAGAAGATGAATATGAACTACCAGACCCAGTCAATCCAGCTGGAAATATGCACGGCGATCGTGAGGTGTCTCAGCTCGAGAAGCTCGACAGCACCAAGAGTGGGATTGGAAACCATTTGGGGTCTGACTATCGAATCGTCAACACTTCTTCCACACAGTCTTCGACTGCAGGGCACAACAATCCTTCCATGCTTCCTGAACCCTCCCAAGTAACGCCTGCTACTGTGACCAATGGGCTTGTCGGAGATACGCATAGGAGCCAACAAGTAAACAAAAGCCTGAGCAGTATAGACTTCGACCATGTAGGGTACATTACGACTATAGGCAACGTCGCGAAATCTGTTAACATTGCCGTGGCTCCCGTACTGCCTCTAGCTTCCCACGCCGTACTTCTGCAACGATCTGAAACACCCACAGTACCACGGCCAGTACATTTACAACCGATTGCGGCATTGCCCCAAGCAATTAATTCAAAGCACAGGAGACAGCTTAGAGATCCCAGCTCCGCGTACAACGGAGCCATTTCTGAGAAGAATGATAGCAATGCGCAGGAACATACTGACGGTCACTCTCCAGAAAACGTGCGTCCAGCTACGCAGGCCCTACGATATGGAGGATTTCCAGCCCCGCAAGCACCTCAGCACCGGAGTACGCCCTTAGGGTCTGGAAGGTTGCAGAACATCAACAAACTAGGTGCGTAGAGCCATTTGTCAGTCGAACTCTATGATAACCGTTCTAACTATGTATGGGTGCCGCAGGTAATGGAGCCAGCTGGGGATTTGGTGCACCGAATGGAAACCTAGCAAATGGGCCATCAAGGCAGCCAGGAGCGACTAGTTTTGCACAGACAATCGGGGGATCCCAGCCGTCTGCGAACCTGGACTTATCGTAAGCCTATCTCTCAGATACTTTATTCACGGCGTACTTCCCTATTTATCACTTAATGTCGCAAATCAGGAGCTCAACCAGACCAATACTGATGAACCTAATTCTATTCTAAAGTGAATTCCCATCATTATCCGGCACATCTCAACCACAATACCAGAACGCAAGTCAGGCTGTTTGGGCGAATCAGCGAGCAATTCAACAAACGCCTGTTCAGCGTCCTCAGCAGCAACAACAACAACAGCATGCCATAAGCCCACAAGCCCCTCAACAACACCAGCAAAGCCAGCAGCCACAAGATCAGCCTCAACGAGTCAATGATGACATCTACTCCTCAACTTCTCATTTGCAAAGTGCAATGGACGACAGTCGCTACCAAAGCGCCCTTGGCCATATGCCAGCGACCCGACAGCCTCAAACGACTAGTGTCGACGATTTCCCACCTTTAGGCAGGCACGGTACCGATGAAAACGATGACAGAAGAGTAAACATGATGCATGCTTCGGGATACGGCGGGTTCTCGAATTCAAATGCATTCTCTTTACCGCCGGACCAGGTACAACTTCGTAATTCATTAGCAAGTGCTTCGGATAGTCAGGCAAACAACACTCGATCCCCTTCTGTGGTGGATAGACTCACTTCGCCCAATGGAAACGGATTCGATGGTATGTCTTGCGAAATGCTTGAAAATTCACAAAGTTCTACTAATGCTTCTTATAGCAATGTCAAGTGGACGCTCTCCCGTTGATTCAAATCGCCAAGGCAATGCTGCAATCCATGACCACGACAGAAACGTAAGTAGCATGATCTGATAATCAAGTAAGCTGATGTCACTGACCACTTGGCAAGAACGTCCCCGGCATCCTGGGGAACCAACGGAGCGAGAATAACATGAATTCCCTACTCACAAATCCCAACGATTCGCAGTACCCCAGCCAGCAGCCGCGAAATCAATCGTCAGAAGTGCGACAAGATTATGCGAATAGACCGCGCGACCCTATAGGGGCAACACATACGCCAGATCAGACAACCCACTCCCAGATGAGTGCGAAGGACGAGTTCGGACTTGTAGGGTTTTTGGCGACGATTACACATGAGAACCCAGATGTTTCAGGCTTAGCAAGGGGTCATGACTTGACTTCTCTAGGTCTCAACCTCAATTCTTCCGAGTTGGTTTTGCCTTGGTCCGCTATCTTCTAACAAAAATGCTAAAGCAGCGTTCAGGGCTCTTTATCCCACCTTTGCAGGACCCTTCGCTGAAACAGGGTCGAGGCCAATTCAGCCAGATTTCAAGCTACCTGAATGCTATACTGTTGACAACGTCCCTCCAGTACGCGAGAAGGTTCCCAGCTTCTCAGACGAGACACTTTTCTGGATCTTCTACACGCAACCGCGAGACATTCTACAGGAGCTCGCTGCATCTGAATTGTAGGTCTCAAAGTCCCTCTTATTTTCTGCTTTTTGCTGACGCTACGGAAAGGACTAATCGAAATTGGCGGTATCACACAGGACATCACATGTGGCTTACGAAAGATCCGAGCTTGGATGAACCGGTATCGATGGGCCCTGAGAAGGAGCAGGGTAGCTACATCGTCTTCGTCCACACAAAGTGGGAGAAAATAAGGGTGAAGAAATCTTGACTTTTCGTTTTGAGATGCGTGCTAATTTGAAGGAAGGTGTCTGGTTTTGACCTTCATTACAAGGAGTTGGCGCCCACCTCGTCACGCCCAAATGGCGCTTGAACGTCTAGCGAAGGTGTTCCTGGGCGTTTTCTCATGCTTGCTATCCAGGGCAAGATTTGCTTTGCGTGGGAAGAGGTTCTAGTTGCTTCGGCTTATCATTAGACTTACAGGAAAAGAACGCCGGCTATTATGCCGCTAGCTTCTATCTGTTGAGCGACCAAACATGTTCGCCCGCCCTTGAATGGACAGCATACACCTGACTTTGACATACTGCTACCATGGACTGTTGCAGATTCACCGATTAAGCTGCGTCCTTGACCTTGAAGCCATAGGAGTCCTTTCGATCCAGATACACCACCTTGTCACCCAGCCCGGCCTCTTCCATCGCCTTCTTAAAGTCCGAAAGTGGCGAGAGGAAAACATCGTAATCGCTAATACAGATGTCAGCATGGTCAACACCCACTCTCCTTATTAAGCTAACAGCAAGAGGGAAGCACTTACTCGTAGTGGATAGGGATAGTCAGATCGGGACCAATCATCTGCACAAGTTTGAGTCCTTGCTCGGCATCCATCGTCACCATCAGCAGTGGTACGCTAGGGCTCGGAATTGTCGTGCCACCGAGATGCACGAGCATGAGATCGACATGCGGATAGCGTTTGGGTATCTCTTGAAGCTCGGGAACAAGGAGAGTATCGCCGCTGATGTAGATGCTGCTGACCTTTAGATAAGTCGAGCAACAGAAGAGATCAGACGATGGACGAGGGAAGGAAAGCACGCACCGATATCCACACTCAAATTGCTCAACCGCACCCTCATAATATCCAAGCTCCAACATCCACCCGTTTGTAGGCGGGACCTGGCCAGTATCAGCACCCTCTCTACAAGCGACAAGCAACATCAATCGACTTACTGCAGCAAGCAAATCATTCATCTTCCCGATCACACCCCCAGGTCCCGGCGGTACATGCTTCCCCGGCATCCCCGTCACCTTGATCGCCGCCTGCTTCCCGCCCTTGGTAGCGCCTTTGATGTCTACGAGTGCGTCGTCGAAGAAGTCGAGATCGTAGACGGCGGTGAAGGCTTCGTCGGGGTTTTCCTTGGCGGAGGCGAGGTGGGATTTGGCGTGTGGGGTTGTGATGATGGGAAGGTCGCGCCGAAGGGAGGCTTCGACTTGTTGATCGAAGTGGTCGCTAGGGAAGAGGGGGGTTTAGGATTGTGATGTTCGTTGGAGGAAGAGGACGGAAAGGGTGATAGTGAAGGAGTGGGTGGGCCAGAACGCGCCCAGCGAGCGAACAGGAGAAGAAGAGGCCTACGCGTGATAATGGGATAGACAGATTAGGTCTATGCGTGGTAGGTCCTGGAGGTCTAATGCTGGGTTGGTTTGGCGGGTGCCGGTTACCTTGCTTTTTATCAGTATCTTATAAACAACATGGGAAGCTAGCTCTATTTACCCCGGGACCAAGATGCACATGGTCTCCCGAGTGCAGAAAGTTCTGATCTCGAAATCAGCTTCCAACCTTTTGTCGTAGCAGGTACGCTTGCAATTACCGGATCAGTCATGAGACGAACGCCTTCCCATTCTCTGTTCGAAGCTATCAACCACCAGCCTCCTTGTGAGAGCCTACAAAGCTTCTAACATACAAGATGGTCGTCGCAGTCCCTACGAACAACAAACTCGCATTCTCCTCACCCGCATTGCTAGGGTGGAGTTTCGTCTCTTTGGCTTCGGGTAAGGACTTTGGTAGCTCTTTTCCGCTTGGGAGATCTCGAGTTGGGGCCCGGGATGCGCTGGGGTCAACTGTGAGGAGCTTCATGGTGATTGTGGGTATTGGTATTGCGAATTCTGTACATCTATGTTTGGCGGGCTCTGTGCGAGTATTTGGAGTTGGGTAGCTGTGCGGTCATGGCTATGACGACAGCGACTGCGGGATAGAGGAAGTGTGCTGAGAAACGATCTGGATACCGAGTACCTTAATCAGATTGGATTTCTCTATTCTAGCATGATTCACAGACCGTCCAGGAATGAGTGTATTGAGAAGCTGGGCTTTTATACGTCACGATGAAACTGGATTGGCCCGTGAGACGGGAAAGATACCTGATATCGTACATACCAAAACCTCCAAAAGTCAAGCCATGAGGAATATAGAAAGTCATTAATACCATCTCACATCGGAAATTGAATGGCCACCACTTAGTTTGACTGAAGCTCCACAACGCCCGTTGCCAGAGAAAAGTGGGTAAATAGACAAACCCCCTGATCACAAGCATAGAGGTGCACTGCACAATTCGCTGGGAGATTCCTTGCACAGGTCATAGCACTATTTGTATCGTATATCCATCGACTGGTCTTCACGAGACCTCGCTGCTACGCAATGCTGAACGAGAACACGTAAGACTAGAATCACTGTTTCCGGGATAAAAGCGAATCCACCAATGCTAACGCTAAAATGCTGGAAAGGACTGTGTAGTCCGCACCGAGTGTAAGATCATCAATGTCATGGAGCCATTTCTCCATTCTTATTACTGTGTTGAATGCCCCCAGGTACTGTGTTACCCTGAGGGGGTATGTCTTCGCGCTGGGGCTCAATCTTCAGGTTATCTGTTTTACCCTGATATTCTCCCTCCGCTTTGGGCTCGATCCCTATGGCTTCTTTTGTAGGTTGCGAAACATCTTCGGCCTTCTGCCCGATGTCCAAGTCTTCTGTTATAAGCTGAGGCGGGGCATTTGTGCCTGAATGATGCTGAAGATCCGAGTTCACATGCTCACCGATGCCTGCTAATTCCGTGAATGGACGCTGACGAGGTATCAAATCATCAGAATCCATATCGGCAAGTCCGGAATCCACGTGCTCAATTTTACCAAGATTGCGCCTCCGAGGACCCGCAACGGCTGCTCTAGGTGGCTCATACTCTTCTTCGTCTAGATCTTCCAATGTACCCCTATGTCCTAGGTAAGGATTGCCACCCATCGTAATTTGCTGCCAATCACCGTCGCCAGTCGGCGAGATAGGAACAATTTGCGCATCATCGTCTTCGCTTCGACCCGGAGATATATGCTCTACGCGATCCGTGTTGAACAAGAATTGTCCCGGAGATGCAGGATAGGTCTGAGTACCTTGACGACTGATGCTCAAAGCCGGCGATCCATCGTGAGGAATGCCCATCGTCGCTAGATGGACTGGGGGGCGCCTGCCTCGGAAGTCTTTCTCGTCGGCATCATCGTCTTCCGTGTGACGTCCGTTCCTGGCAAAGGGTCCTGACGGATAAGCGTGGTTTGGTCCGTTAGCACCATTGGCACGACGTTCTTGAGATTGATGATTTGGCTCTGAGATGCCGTCGACCTCAGCAAATGCGCTGCCATGCCGAATGAGAGTTATATGTGCACCATTGGACTCACTTGCACGACCGGCCAACTCCTGCTGGCGTAGCTTTGAGAACAAGGGAGGGTCATTGAACACGGCAAGAAGGTCCTTGGCTGCATACCTATGATTTGGATCTTCGCTGAGACAGATGGCAGTCAGATCTCGATAGTACTGCGGAATGTAGTCACTGGTCTCTGGAAATTTGTCTGGTAGCTTCAACGGTCGAGGTGCTCGCTCGGGCTCATCTTTCTCCATGGCCAAAGCCCACAGCACCATACCTAATTGATACAGATCGGACTTCACACCAATGTACATTGACAGCCTTTGGCCGCTTTCAACGAGTGGTACCATTTCAGGAGACTCCCACCCCACAGGACAGCCCCTCCGGTTGATGTCAATGATTTGGGCATCATCATCCTCATCGATCACGATGTTTGACAGAGTGAAGTCGCCTTGAACGAAGCCAGCTTCGTGGATGTTAGAAAGCCCCTGAACGATCTGCCTCGCCCATCGCTCTCGCCTTGACCAATCAACTCTGGGTAAATGGCCCTCTCGGCTGTCGTAGATAGTATCAACAAGAGCGCCTTTCTCTGCGCAGCCCAGCAGGAGGCCCTTGATGAGCTTTCCTAGATTGTCAATTACAAGGCCTTTAAGCTGAATTACGCTTTTCGAGCCAACGAGCCTGCTGAGAGCATTTACCTCGTAAAGGAACTCGTCGACGCTATCAGGCCCGGGTATCTCCTTTTTGATCCATGTATTTCCGCCAACATTAACTCTGTAAACGAACCCTGACATGTGCTCGTCAAAATGTAGGTCGCTTTCTGAAAACCTGGGTATTTGAAGCAGATGGTTCACCAGGTGTACGGGAGGATACGGGATAATCTCATTCACGTCTTCGGTAACATGGACATGTAATCGATCGTCTTTGGTTTCAAGCTTCAAATTGGTGACTGTGTCGTAGAATTGGATATCTGGTAGTGACATGCGTATCGACTCATAGATCCTCGCGCTCTTATCTTTCTGATAGTGTAGATGTTGCAAATCCGACTCTAGTGAATCGAGCGGCGCATCTCGGTAGTCACAAGAGACCGTCACTCGCCGCCATCGATCCAGTGTCTCAGCGTAGGTAAGGAAAAATTTCTCTCTCGGCGACTTATCCCGAAAGTGCATGCTGAGGTTGAGAATCCATTTCCTTTTCAGCTCCTCCATAAGCTCCTCATCTACAGCTTCGTCGTCGTCATAATCAGACATAGGAGCGTCCGGATCTCGTTGCGGATTGGGATCTTGAGATGGCGGTTGCGGAGGAGGCGGTGGTGGAGGAGGAGGGGGGACCCGGTCCACCTGTGCAGCAGCCAGCTCTTGGAATGCGTTTGGGGTGATGCGTCCGGCAATGGAAGGGTAGGCATGTTGGAGGTCTGGCGGTACTGATGAATCTCGATACTTTGTACGTGGTGGAGGTGGGACAGCACTCAATGCTCGCTGGCGGACCTTGGAGGGATCCCTACGTTCCTTGATCGAAGGTTCAATGGGAGTGAGATTCTTCCTATGTTCTTCTTCCTGTCTCTTGAACGTTTGTGAACGAGGTATTCCAACCCACCCCTTGCGTGACAGACGTCGACCTATGCCAGGCCGTACAGGTGTTTGAAGTGGTGTTTCTGTTTTTGAGGGATTTCGAGATGGTGCAGACTCTTCTTTTTTATCCCGCCACCTGCTCAAGTTGAGCCAATTTCTTAGCCGGCGCTTCTGCTCAGTCTTCTCAAATTGGACGTCATTGTCGATATCGAAGGATACTGGCGTTGGTGGAAGCTCCGCCATCGATACTGCCATTGGCATTCCGAGGACTTGGGTTTGTTAGAGTTGAGGTCGCCAATCATCGGGGGTTGGGACAGCTGCGAGCTCGGCATAAGTCTATTCGGCAATGGCAGGGAAGACTTCTGAGAGATCATTGAGCCGACATGGAGCGATATAAAAGATGCAAATCGAGTGTAGGGCTCTGGTCGGGATATTGCAGCGAGTCTTGATTCGATGCTCTGACGTCGTGAGAGAGATTCGGTTGGAGCGATTGATAGGTGAGCATACGTTTGGTGACGAGCAAGGCTGATGGGGGTAAGCTGTTTGGCTAAAAGTTGCTGCGAGCGCTAAGGCAAAGGTACCCGAGGCGATCCAAAAATGTTCTTTTCTACTCGTACGAGTAGCCCGAGGCTTTCCTCTCTCCGCGAGTAATGTACTTTTATCATTCCACCACAATGATACTTGATCCTACTACTAATATTATTGCTTAAAATTGGTACCAGCTCTCTCCTCACAGGCTCACACCGCTCGTGTGTGGCTCCAACCGTCGGTCATCACGTCTCCTCCCGTGTTGGGTGCGCGAATTGATTGAATACCTTGATCCCTTTTTAATCAATTTTTACAATCCGCGGAATTTTCGTATAATATTAGTAGGAGTATAACAAGGATGTATAACTCGAGTCAAATGCTTCTCCCTACTCATTGCTCATGAACTCATACAACATCGAATGCTCTCCTGAATTGCTCAGATGCAGCGAGCATTTGCAACTCTGAACTGTGTCTGCCCGATTTCGGGCATCGAGGCTAAATCTGGGGGGAAAGGCAGCCGCGGCAGTGCATGTGCATTAGCAGGCGATTGACTTTGCAACGTGGCACTCTACAGCAATGGTCGTCGAAACCGCTTCCTTCCTTCCTCTATGTTCATCGTGCTACATGCTTCCCTCTTAGGCCTTTCTTCTCTCCTCTTCAGGCTTGGTTCCCATGTGCTTTCCGTGTCCTGACTGGCGGGCTGCTGCTCGGGCCTGCCTTGGGTGACAGGTCACTTGTATCCATGGTCGGACTCCTTGGAAGAGGCGTTGGATTCGCTGGGCAATATCGATGAGGTCTACATGAGACAAGTTGGGGAATGTTTAGGGAAATCGAAAAACGAAGCGGTCTTGGAGACCGGGTTTCTTGACCTATCGAGCCCACATTCTCAACGCCTTCGGTTCATGCGTTCTTCCCGCTGCGAGATTCCACTCTACCGCGAACTTTGCATGTGTGAGGCTTCTGTGGACATGATCAAGCCTCAATGCAGTTGATGAGAACGCCATGTTCGAACGCTTCACGAATTGTGTGCCATTGATGCTCTCCTAATATCTTCTTTTACATGCCTAGAATCGTCTAGGTACTTATTCTCAAGTTCCAAGTCGAGACCCCACGCCCGTCATGGACCCCACGCTGCTGATGCAGAATTCTTCGTCTCTGTTGTGAGAGCTGTGCTGATACCCAACGCTATCAGACGTGAGACGGTGTACAACGGCAGAGACTGTCCCAATGGTGCCACTCAAGCTCCAACAAGAAACTTCGCGTGTCTCGTTCATGACTTCTCTCTCGACTTTCATCCACCAACCGGTCTGGGACGATCAAGTGCGAAGAAGCACGGCCTTTCCACGCGATTGTGACCTGAAATATTGTCCCAGAGCTTAACCGGTCATTTCGCGATGAAGGTCTTTGCATGGATGACGTCTCGTATTAGCTAGCACCTACGCGAGGTGCCATCGGTTGATTGTATCCCTGGTGCTGCAGAATTCTATCAGAAGTGGGCACTGGCTCGCTTAGCATTCCGATAACAGAAATTATCTACTTTCTGGTGCCCGGGTGGCCGAAAACAGATGGCTAAAGAGCCGCCTTCGAGTCATCGGCATTATGTAGCCACTGCGACACCAAAACCATTTCCATTTGTGTTTAATCATACCAAGCCAGACATCATATCATCCACTTCCATTTCCTGGGCTGCTATTTCCTCGACTGTTGCCCCATAGACCAGTGGAAAGATATCTTTCCACAGATCAAATACATGTCCTTCCTTAAACTGCTCGTCAAGAAGCAGTTGGGCAAACTCTCCTGCCGTTTCATGTGCTTGTTGATTCCGTGCCCCGATGATCTAGAGTCTATTTAACAGGCTACAGAGGAAGAAGAGAATTTACATACCTTCTCGATATTTCGAAGTAAGGTCCAGAACTTTGTTGGCACCTTTAGGTCTCGTAGTTGTGCGTCGGTTACATTTGCAGCGAATTGCTGTAGCCTTGTTGTTGACGCATCACCCACTAGCTCGGATTTGTACCTTTTGGCGGCAAAACGTGCGAGCTCGATGAGGGCATTCCCACCAAGCATCTTAAGCTTGTGCTTTTGAATAATTTCGAGCCTTTCTGTACGTCCTTCTAGTAACTAGGGTAATATTTAGCATGTTCGACTACTTACAGCAATATACCTATGAAATACCTGCAACCTGTTTTGAATGCGCTCTATCTCGTCCTCGAATGGAATGAGAACATGAATTTGCTCGCGGTCATCTGGCATCAAAGCTTGTGTGCGTTCATGATACATCGTAATGGTCAGGTCTTCTTTCACAGCTGATGAGTCAAGGCGAAGCCTTTTGGCCATTCCAGTGCTAAGACGTCTAAAGTGTGCCTTTCTTTTTAAAGGTGATATTGTTTCTTCGGAAGTTAGAAACGAAGCTGGTGACATCTTCGAAGCCGCAGAGCCCTTTGGGGGCGAAGTCAGCTTGCATACCAGGTGCAACATGTTTGAATAAGAACTGGGACATACCTCTGTCGTCAAGTTATTATGACGGGGATTGCTCGCGAGATTTTATTTGAAAAAGGTACGCACGACATTCGAGTTTCGAAAATGGTTTAGCGCTTTCCACTCTCATGTCATGATGTCAGAAGCCGTAATCGGCTACGCTAACACCAAAAGGTAAATTACTTGTAAAATATCTTGAATCAAGCCTCTAAGGATGATTACTTTCGATGATTGCTATTTACTATGATCGAAGTGCCACAACAAGTCTACAGTGCTTGTAGCTCCATAGTCGTCAGCGTCTATATATGTACATCTATACTGGAGTGGAGGAGTCATGCACCTGGCTACTCCAAACTCCTATGAGCTCTCACGAGCCATCCGTCAAGCCATTACCCAATGTAAATGCCCAATGCCCAACGCCATCAATATATGCCGTAGGATCCACTCGAGCCCAACAATGTACAGTGTACAATAGCACAGCTCATTCTGATAATGCTTTTAGATCCTCCGTGCTCAAGCTCATCTACCGATCAGTCCTCCTCTGCCTCTTTGACTTCCTTATCGGGCTTCGCTAATTGGGCCTTCCAGATGTTGTTCGCCTTTTCAGCATCGATGTCTGGAAAGACGAGCTCAAAGACGTCAGAGTACCAGCTAGCGGCGTGACCTGTAATACCCTCCTTGATATTCTATAGGTGGGACGTCAGTCCTGACTCATTTTCAATACAGGTTTGAGGAGATTGTGGACTCACCTCAGGCAACTCTAGCCAGTCCGAGGTATTATCTGCCGGAAAAATGATAGTCTTCGCACCAGCGCGTCGTGCAGCCACTGTCTTTTCTCTCAACCCTCCAATTCGCAGGACTTTACCTGTAACAGTCAGCTCCCCGGTCATCGCCAGAGTAGGGTCCAGAGGCTTGTCCAGAGCCAGCGATAGCAGCGATGTCGCCATTGTAATTCCAGCAGAAGGGCCGTCTTTTTGCACAGCACCTTCGGGACAGTGCAAATGCACCTTAGCTTTCTCGAAGAACTTATTATCTGGGAAAAGTCTGGCTAGCACAGACTTGGCGAACGAGTAGGCTATTACAGTCGATTCCTTCATGACGTTCTTTAGGTTGCCAGTCCGCTCGAGGCCCGGTCGTGATGCAGAGTTCAGTGCGTTCTCGAGGATTGACTCCACGTACAGAGCAGCGCCGCCCATGCTCGTCCACGCAAGACCCATGGCTACACCTGGAGGAGTAGTATCGTATAGTCGGTCTGAAGTGAACACTGGAGGACCAACGTAGTCTTTGAGTTTGTTACGGTCTATGCTTATATGTACGCCGTCAGGGACCTTCATGCCCTTTCTTGGTGTGGGAGTCGTTTCATTTTCGATAGCATTTGGGGTCTCTTTGACGTCGGTTTCGTCCTTCTTCGACTCTTCTTGGGCAGCTTTACCCTCCTCTGTCAATGCTTTGTCCTCGGAGAAGACCTCTTCACCCAGGTCTTGTATGATGTTCAGCGCTGACTTGCGGTAGACCTTCTCGATCTGCTTCTTGAGATTTCGGACTCCACTCTCGCGACAGTATCTGTTGATGAGCTCCTCAATGGCGTCTTTGTTCAAAGCGACATCCACGTCCTTGAGACCGCTCAAGTCTTTCGCAGCGGGAGCCAGAAACCTCTCTGCAATGGCCATCTTCTCATCCGCCACATACCCAGAAAGTTCGATCAGCTCCATTCTGTCAAGTAGGGGCCGTGGTATCGTGTCAGTCATATTGGCAGTACAGACAAAGAGAACTTTGGAAAGGTCGACAGGCACATCCATATAATGGTCAAGGAACGAGTTGTTCTGCTCGGGATCGAGCAGCTCGAGGAGAGCAGACGACGGGTCACCTTGATGGCCTCTGCCAATTTTGTCTACCTCGTCGATCAAGATCAATGGATTCTCCGTTTGGCATTTCTTGAGTGCTTGAATGATACGTCCAGGGAGCGCTCCAACGTATGTTCGCCGGTGACCCTTGATCTCAGCAACGTCTGTCAGACCTCCTACGCTAAATCGATAGTATTGTCGATTCAGCGCTCGTGCGATTGACTTTCCAATACTTGTTTTTCCAACACCTGGAGGTCCAACGAAGCATAGGATCTTTCCTTCAACCGTGCCTCTCAGCTTCCCCACAGCAATAAATTCGAGTATACGATCTTTGACGTCTTTCAGCCCGTGATGGTCCTGATCTAAAACCGTCATGGCATTCTTGATACCAAAGTTCTCTGCACTCTGCTGACCCCATGGTATCTGAGTCAGCCAATCCAGGTAGTTCCGGGTGACATTGAATTCCGATGCTGCAGGCTCAAGATGAGCTAATTTACTCAGCTCTTCTTCGAAAGTTTTCCTGACTGCCTCGGGCATTGCCAGCTTGTTGGCCTTCTCTCTAAACTTCTCGACCAATTTTTCTTTTCCATCGGACTCAATGCCAAGTTCTCGGCGAATCCCTTTCATCTGTTCCATCAGCCAGTATTCTCGTTGCCGCTTTTGTATCTTGTTCTCGACGTCCTTTGAGATCTTGCTTTGTAATTGCGCATTCATCAGCTCTTTTTTCAGAACCATGAGCGCTTTCGACAAGCGCTCTTCTATGTTCATAGTTTCCAAAACATCCTGTAGCTCTCGTATCTCACCAGTAGACACAGCGGCAGCAAAATCTGCTAGCTTTGCCGGTTCCTCATGGACGTTGCCGGCCGATTGCGTCAAAGTAAACGTAGAGATCTGGTCTCTAAACAGGTGGTTCAGTTGCGCCACTTCTCTGAAGACACTGACGATTTCGCTTGTAACAGCTCGTAAGACCGGACTTTTCTTGTCGTATTTTTCTTCGGATATATTATCGACGTCAACTACACTGACGGCATAGTCTCGAAGGAACGATGTAGGCTCGTAGGGTTGGACATCCGTCGATTGAGAAGGCGTACTCGATTCTTCAAAGCTCGCAACAACATCGCCGGACTTCTCTGATACCGTTTGTTCCTTTGGCGGCTGGTCCTCTATCTCTTTAACCTCGATGGTGACAGGAGTAGCTGATCCACTCGTCGGCCTTGGTGGGATGAGTTTCGACATCCTTATTCTTCGGTGCGGGTATAACACGACCGTAAGACTGTCTGTTTCACCATTGACGGGAAACGCGCTGGTGACCTGTGCAAAAACTCCGACATCGTGTACATCGTCCATACTCTCTATTATGTCCTTGTCCAAGGCCTCATCCTTGAACAAGAAAGCACCCACGTATGGCTGGCCTCGTCGCATCATTTCTTGAATGGCAGCTGTAACGTTTGGATCTCGGACCGTGATAGCTTTGTAAAAGCCCGGGAATAATGGTCGTTTTGCTATCGGTATTGCCATGACCTGCGGATAGACCTCAGGTACAGAAGGCTTTTGGATCGCCCGCTCTGTAGATGTTTTTCGTCCACCTTTTCTACCGCCATCTCCGCCACCTGAACCAGACTCGCCCCCAGAACCTGCGGCACCGCTACTTCTTGCATCACTCGCCGTTGTGCCAGATGAAGAGGGTGCATCCGGTCCTTTTCTTGCTTCTACAGATTCTTCGACCTTGCCTTCTGGCTGGTCTGATGCCTTATGTGCCTCCGGATGACTTTTGCCTTCCTTTGTGATTGGAATCGGGTCTGGAACATCATCGCCCGGTCGTTCTTTTCGCCTCGCGATCGAAGTAGTGAAGAGACGGGCCTGATTTGGATGGATGGAGGATCGAGAAAGATTGGAGCCAGGACTGGGCGCGGGGCGATGATTCAAGGCGGACTGTGTATGTACCAAAATCTTTCCTGATGTTATACGGCATCTAAGAGCGCTGTTTCGTGTGCTGCGGAGAGCGGTCCTCCATGGCAGCATTTGCCCATAGACCATGCTCTCGAAAACAGGAAGATTGCAGTGTCCTTTGGCTGCAGACTAATTTATAGACAACGTCGTGTATTGTTATATCAAGCTTTCGGAGATTTATCGTTAAATGCAGGTCTGAGAACCGGAAGTGGTGGTTTCGAACGCGAAATCGATGCACGCTTCAAATAATCATCATCGTCTTGACAGATACGCTAGGGAAAAGGATTTCTCCGGTCCGTTGCCCGCAAATACTCCGCAAAACCATGACAGTATGACATGACATGACTTTCCAGATGGAACCGGCAACGTTTGAAAGAGTTAGGGTAATGGAAAGCTTTATCACCACAGCATCTTTGCAGACTGCATATTCGCTCGAGGCTCTTTTCCCACCGGAAAACACGTTGAGCGGAGCTTGATCAACTTGACTGTTATGTTGTGATGGACTTGAGCGCGTTGTATGTTTACTACGGTTCGATCTAGAAAGATAATGCTCCCCACATCGCGAGATTGTCCTCCTCTCAGAGATGTATACAATTTCGAGGACTTGTCATGCTGAGCAGAGACGTGTAACCGCTGCCCGGATTCTGCTGCGATTGTTGTTACGAATGCTCATTGATGTTCGTTGGTCTCCGACCCAAGCTACGGCACATTCTAAATGGTTCAGTCATCTCTCTGAAGTGCTTGCTTCTTCTCGAGATGGTGGAAGAAGTGCTGCATTCAGCCGGGTAAAAGTTCCCTATTGGCTTGCTGAGACGTATGCAAGAAATGTCCAATCTACATTGCTTTCGTCAAAAGGGCCCTCGGTCTTGCCATTATCATTTCGCTCAACACTTTATTTTTGAATTTTGGAAGGTCGTTCCTACCCTTCACAGATAGACACGGTCGCTGTTTTCTACTACTTTGGTCTCATAGCATAGACGTTATCCATTCAGTGTCCCTAACCAACAGCTCTTATCATATACTATGCATCAATATCCAGTGCGACTCTCACGTTCACCAGGATGCCCTCGCTCAATCGTCCTAATGCCCCAGACCGCCTTCCAAGCGCGGATTTCGGGAACCTGTTCGTCAAACCGCGAGCCGTCCGTGGCTCAGAAGCCCGCACCTTGATCACCACCCCGTCCCCTCTGAGTTCTCCATCACATGTCGCCCTACGTCGACGTGCATTTCGTAGCTCCGAAGCTGGGCTTCCGAAGCCCACCTCACCTTTGACTTCGCCCTCAACGACGGTTGCGCCGCGCCGGCCAATATATGTCGAGCGTTACAGCCATCAATTAGAAGCCAGTGGCAATTCTGCGGATCTAGCATTCAGCAAGTCCTCCGCCTCAAACGCTATCCCCGATGGAATCGAAGAACAAGAAAGTCCTAAGCTAAAGGAGCGCTCCTCTTCATCTGTCAGCACTCGCGCCCGCAAGTTTCTGGGCATTACCGCCTTTGGAGTTGACTCGATTAGTAGGGAGGAGCAGCCTCCCCAGGGAGCCAAAGGTGGCTCCGAATGGAAGCACGATTTTCTAGGGGGCTGGCTTGAAATTCGCGTGGGTCAAAAATCAGACGGGCAAACGAGGACTGCGTCTGAGGGGAGAACGCCGCCGCGTATTAGTCACACCTCAACCACCTACGAGCCTTGGAGCCAAACTCCGAGACAAGTATCTAGGGCCGGCCGCGACCGTTGGCCCAACGTAGCTAGCGACCAGCCGCTGATCTCGGACACCCCTCATGAATTCGATAACACGACAAACACCCCAAAAGAAGGCCTCTACTGTCGCACAAAGCGTGTGCTGTGTCTCAAGTGCGACGTTCTCGACCCCACAAACGTCGTGCCACGGACCAGAACACCAACTGCCAACGTCCTCGACAGAGTCTCAAGCACGCTTAAAGGGGTCAACTTTAGAAGGGAAACTTCAGACAGCACAGCCACCAGCGTGAGCAACCTCTCTATCGCTGCACCACGCTGGCAACGCTTTCGACCCGGCAAGAACTACTCAAATTCGAGCTCCATTCGCGAGCTAATGATGGGAAAGCCACCTATCCCCACTCCGGAGCCAGAATTGATGTATACCGGGTCGGACGCACATCAATACATATCCGTCGAGATGAGCGAGCCAGACAATCCAACCTTCCTACCTTCCGAGGCACGCAGAGTCCATACACCGCCTCTACCCAGCGAAAGCACAAGAAAGGCCAAGCCTAGAGGCTTCTTCTTCGACTACAGCGCACCCGACGCCGTAAATTCCGCTCGAAATCGTGGTGTACGTGAACACGAGGCATCCACTAAGACGGCGAGGCAAGGGAGTGTCTCTGATATGGATTGGTATAGGGTGAAGTTGGACGCTATTGAGTGGGATCCTGTCTCGAGAGAGCACTTTGTGTCGAGTGTCCCTGATCATCTTCCAAATAGCCCACTTTGCCCGAGGCACCCAAAGCATAAGTCCGGGGGAAAGGGAATCTGTGCGAATCATGGTAGGAATCAGTCTTGACCTCAACTAGGTCAGGCGGCCCAGTCGCCAACGCCAAAAGACGAGGCAGGGTCGCCATCTCAGAACTGGTGGTATCTTTAGAGGTGCGATTGGATAGAGCAGCATTGATAACAGGCCAGTTGTGACTGCCCTAGCTTGCCAGAAGAATTCACTTTTACTCACCGATATGCAAAAGCATGCTTTTCAATAAGATACCTAGCTAAGTCATTGCATACCACTACTTGATTGACCGAAAACTTGACACCCATACCGCATTAAATTGCATGCGATTCGCCACAAGCCTACAGCATCACCGATTTACAGATTTTCCGCACCCAGTCCACTCAGATCATTGCCATTTACACCGAAGAATTGGAACCTGTACCATTTACGTTAGACCATGAGATCGCGCAAATGCGGGACAATCTTACCAATCTTCCACATTGAGCGCAGTAGGAACCACAGCACCCCCCCGACTACTATTACTCCAGTTATCCTCCGGGCTGTCCCCCGGGAATGGACCCTGCCAGCCAGTATTCGCCTGCTGCTGCATACCAGGAGGCATCTGCGACATACCCGGCATGTGAGGCATCTGCTGCTGACCCTGCCCCATTGGGGGCTGGAGCATACCCGGCGAATGCATTTGCGGCATCTGAAGCTGTGGATCGAGATTATGCTGCTGCTGCCCAGGATACTGTGGCATGGCGATGTTGGTGCTTTCAGGGAAGAGCTGATCGGGTTGGAAGTTTTCCAAGAGGTTTTGGGATATGTGTGGAGATTCGCGCGTTACAAGATAGAAATCTGGTGGTGTTGCAACGTTTGGGTAGGCAGGGTTGAAGGGAGTTGGTGGACGGGTGTTGTTTCGTGAGCTACCCATAAAGGCGTCGTTGGGTTGTCGAATGTTGTCTGAATTTTGGGGTGCCGCCATTGGGTTCATGTTTGCCGATGAATGCTGTCCTAAATCTCTCGAGGGTGTCACTGCTGGAGTCTGCGGTCGGGATCGCTCGTAGGAGACCTGGGGGGCCGGAGGTCCATTGGAAATAGGAAACTCCATCTCGTCGTATTTGCGCTTCTGCTGTTGATCCTGGTTTTCAGGAGCTGGCCTATTTTCAAGCCTTGATTTCTTGTGCCTTTTGCCGGCTGCCCGTTGCAGTTTCTCTTCGAGCATCTTGTTGCCGAGAATGGACTCGAACAGGGTATGCACCATCTTAGCTACTAGCCAGACTTTGGACACTTCTTTCAGAGCATTCATGCAGATCTGTAACCTTTCCTGTGTTGCAGCAACGACTGTAGGAACCGATGAACGCATCTGATAAACATGCATGATTAAAGCGGAGAACAAGCTGTAGACACTGCAGCATCACAATTTTGTTAGTACTAGTAGAAGCGCGGTTCGTCAGAATTGAACTTACATAAACGCTGGGGTGTAACGCAACTCATCGGACTCTTGAAGATGTTCAATAATTGATGTAATCATGCCCGCGGCCTGAAACGCGATGTTCCTCGATGGGTAAGCAGAGTCAGTAGGATAGCCATTGAACTGTCCATTGCCCTCGGACGTCGCAGGTGGCATGTGCGCTCTATGTAGAAGACACAGCGTCGTGCTTCAAACAGTCAGATAACAGCAAGAACCAGCATCTGAAAGTACTCACTAGTAATTTGCATGAAGCAGCGCCGACCAAAAATGGTGTCTTGGCTTTTCCCAATAGACTTCTTTGGGGCAATTCTGCAACCAGTCCGCAAGAGCCATATCGCTATGCGTGAGGTCAATAGCGTTCTGCCGCCGGGCTTTAGATGCTACTGAGTACTGCTGGGACAGGACTAGTCCCATTATCTCAGTCAAACGGACATATTGAAGGAAGAATTGAACATGGGTATTGTTCGGTGGGTACTTTGCAGGTTGGTCCAGTTCATCTTCGATGAAGTCATCTTCGGTAACCATCTCGACGTCGGAGTCGTCGGTATTGATGTGGACAGGCCGACCAAGAGCTACAGCTACAGATCTGTCTCGCGTAAATAGTGTCCACCAAATCCGCTTCCAGAGTCTCTTATCAGGTCTGCTGAGCTGAGACCCTTCGACACTGTAGACTCCTTAGTGAGGTGCCTTTGATGAAATCTGTAGTATTCTTACCTGCGATGCATGCCAGAGCCTTGCGCAACAACGGTAGCAACTCTAGTCCAATAGAAGACGTTCTTGGTGACATCTGTGGAGTAATTGTCAACACTGATATCATAATCTTGCACAATATCCTTCTACCTTCTGGTCCCTCCCAATACCATCCCATCAAAACCAGCGCCTGCACGATCGTGACTCGATCATCCTCATAGTTGGCATCGTACAGCGCTTTGGCACGCTTGTAAAACGTCATCGCGGCAGGCGTAGTCGAACCGTTCGCATCCATGAGTTGAGGATTCGTGCAAACTCTCGAGCCAGCCAGCAACATAGCCTGGAGAAGGAGCAGAGAAGGAGGATTCTTGCTGTCTCTATAGCGCGCCATGAACCGGCTTCGATTGATCACTGGGACCACAGGAAAAACCCATTTGAAAAAGGATTCAACGAGTTCATCGCAGAGGACCCTGGGGGGAAGCAAGAATGCTCCTCTTTGATGTAGAATGTCGATTTCGATATTGTCCAGGTCTGTTAATCTGGCTCGCGAACCCTTGACCGTATCTGGGAGTGGATAATGGACCACATCTGTAGTGCCATGCCTATCGTGTACCAAAAGTGACAGGTTTGAGGATTCTCCGAGATATGCAACTCTTCCAGCTTCTTTGATCGGCGCTCTTGCAAACTTCGGTTTCATAAAATGTGTATAGTGTAGATTCTGGGCGCCCTGTTGGACGGTCTGCGCATCAGAGAGGGAGGTTATTGGCATGCCATCGTGGGTACTTGGTCCCTGGAAATCGTATCCTGCGGGATGGTCTACCACAGGCGACTGCGCCTGAACGGACTCAGCTTGCTCACTATAACAATCGTCAGCGTTGCTGCATTTCTCATGATGGGCCAATGGCGGTGTAGTACCTATCCGAATCCCTCGATCTGCCCGCGGTCTTCTTTCGTTTCGGCGCCGGGATCTTGCATTCGATGGAGAAAGCTACGCAGTTCGTGCCTGTATACCGGTCAGCACTCGGCAGAGACAATCCTCGGACGTAGTATATCCTCTTGGGTATGGAGGGTACTCACATGGAACACCGAGTGATGCTGCGTCGCATCGTACCTTTCTCGCATGGCATGTTTCACAAGCTCTTGACGCACGCTGCCGCCGAAAACTTGGGTGCGACGGTATCTGATTATCCGGTGGAGGCCGATTCTGATCATTGTATTCACTCATCTTTGCCGGTCACCACGAAGAACGATTACAGTCCGCGCGCCGAGGTACCTCGGTCAGTGGGCACGGTATCAACCCAAAAGCGACCCATAGGCTAACTATTTTCTCGTATCAGAATCCTGTGCGACCCCAAGACAGCACACACGGGTCGTATGCGGTAGTCCTGACCTCTGACGACGGAGGGTCTGCTTCGTTGAGCGTTCGCACTAGATGGCGTCTTGGTCCGCGAGTCTAAAGATGGGAGCGACGACCCCTGTTGGCTTGTTGTTGCACTAATGCTACCTCCAACGTCGAACGAGATTCTTTTGGGACGACCTTTGGGCTCAAAACCAGGCAGTTGATGAGGTACTTAATCACAGGGGTTTGGTAACGTCCGTGATTCTGATCCTGCAGTGGAAGTCCTCCCTGCGAGGTGAAGGCGGAGCGGGGGTGATTGTCAAATATTTCGAACGCTTCAATGTTATCTAGCACGACGGGGCAAACATGTTTATGAATGCAGACTTCTGCTTCAATCTACTGATTTGCACTCTCCAGAGTAGTGGGTCCGTCTAATTGTGTTGATTCACGATCTTCGTTGGTCACGCCACCCAACCACTCATTTATAGCGGATTACCATCACTCTTGTCCAAGTCCCGCATGTGACTTCCCCAATGGGATAATACCCTCTGACTTTCACGACTACTCCTCTATACTGTACAACCTGACTACGTTGGCTAAGATCTCGCAATTGCGTTGTGAATCAAAGACCTGTGCATGATCAAGATTTTCGAACCAAACCAGGTCCAATCCTTTCCCTTTCCACTGCCTGCTCTTCCACTCCTCCTCTACTGGTTTGATATCGCCATCTTGTGCTAGATAGCGTCCAACGGCCCCTGTGTCGACGATAAGATCTTTCCCAGCCATAGAAACGGTCACTCGCCGACCCTCCATGTCTTTTTTCCACAAACAATTTGAGCTCCAGAAAAAGCGTCTGCCAAGGGTATGCGCGACTCCTTGATCCATCGAGGCAAAGTACCACAGCTGGAGCTCCGGACCGGACTTTGGCTCGCGACAGGTGAAATTGAACGCCACGTCCGGGAGATGTAACATTATTGAGACTGGATCGATGAGAAAAATGGGCCCGAAGAGCTTGGATGTCTCTGCGTTATGCAGTAAATGCGTAGATACGACACTTCCTAAAGAACGGTCAGTCTCGAATGATTAACGGACAATAGACGAATCATACCGTAGCTATGTGAGCAAAGTACGACCTTGTCCCAGCCATGTTGCTGAAGGATCTGGCGAATCTCGTCGCACATTTGATCTTTTTCCAAAGCTGCACCTGTAAGTCGGAATGATACTGGCATAATTTCTATGGCAATAATGCCTATCTCGCCATCCTTAGCGTCTTTCTCTTCAGTTTTGTTGATCTGAGCGAGGAAATTGACATAAGGGTAGAGGCCAATGCCTATTCCATGTATGAACAGAACGGGAAGCCTTGTCTTCGAGGTGTGTGGCCGATGCCAGTACGTCAGCGTCTTCGCTGGGCTTCGGTGTCTGCTCAGAAGCGTGAATGGGCGCAACGGAAATACCGCCAAGAAACGCTTCCATGCAAGACGGTGGAAGTGAAATGAATGCCACCACATCGAAAAACAGGTAATGCTATCGACGACGAAGACGCACTGGAAAGTCAATGTTTTAGCTTATCCCAAGAAAACGATTTTGTTTGCAACGAACTTACCTGGTACCAAAACACTATGAGAATTCATTCAGCGCGGGCTTGAAGATGTATCTCACGAGAAAACTTACAAGACCTGTACTTAGTCTTCACCTCATCTACCGTAATCCTCAAGGGAACCGCTTTTCCTCGTCCTGGCTCTAGTTTCCTTCCCAAGGCCGACTCTGTCCGATCCGCATAGTCCTCCAGTTCTTCGTCATCAACAAGGCCGTAACGAGTCTTATTCAGGAAAGCCCAACAAAAGAATTCTACTCGTGTAAGCAAGTTGAACGAAGCCAGACTTAGGAATGTACCTTTAAGATTCTCTCGCTTGATGTCTGAAAGAGGAGATCCCCTGAACCATCCTCTCAAGTAATGCTCTGGATCATCAAGCGTATCGAGACAGAGCTGGAAGAGCTCTTTGCGTTTCTCCTTGGGCAAGACTTCAGGGTGAGATGCAGCTTGTTGTAATAAGATATTACGGGGAATATACAGTAGCAGCAAGAACGCTGCTTCGGCTATAGCCCATATTTCGAGTACTAGCGGGATCCGATATGCTGGCGAACGTAGAGCGAGAAGGAAGATGCAATAGAAAGCGCTTAAAGGAGCAATGTAATGGAGGAAGTAGATGCAAGCTTGGATGAATAGGTACTCTCCAGTTGAATGCCCAATCATGACGTCGGTCTGGTGATGGGCTGATGCTGGGCTGATGCTGGGCTGATGCTGGGCTGATGCTTCGAAGTACTATGATCCCAAGCGTATGATTACAGGAGACTATCCTTGACCCCAAAGCTTGGATTGATAGTCAGGCTCAGTCCTTGGGACACGTTTCACAAAAGCTTTAGTCAGTGCATGTCGAAGGGTTGTGCGTTTCGAGGTTGCAATTCAGGCTGAGGGATGCGTTGGGGACAACACTGAAAGCCTGGGCCCAGGCTGCAACGTTTGCTTAATCTGATGGGTCATCGCGAAGTCAAACAGTAACAGTTTTTGACCCTGCATGAATGAAGCAAAGCATAAAATGTCCCAACAAATTTTCCTCCCGAGGTACTGTAATTTAGGCATGACACTAAACATAGCTTCTTGGCGCAGAACACATCCTTGGCGCTCCGATGCGATCGAGGACCCAACCTCTTAGGAGTACGCTATATACAGCGAAAGCGTTGTTGAATATGCATTGAAGAGACTACTCCTGGTAGAGTATGTCTCAGATCACGAGTAAGATCTATTTTGGCCCATTCGTCGTGACGCCTCAGGTTTGACTGCACGGAAGTCCCAGGTCTATCGCAATGCTCTCTGACCTCTTTACCAAGGTCTTCCATCTCACACCACATTCCTTTGCTTTAGTCAATTTGAAGCCCCTACTCCCTGGCCATGTCCTTGTGTCTCCACGACGAGTTGCGCCCAGGTTCTCCGACCTTACACAGACCGAAGTGACGGATCTGTACCTCACTGTCCAGCGGGTGGCCAGAATGATCGAGCGAGTCTACGATGCATCAAGCCTTAACATAGCTATGCAAGATGGCGCCGATGCTGGGCAAAGTGTAGCGCATGTGCATGCGCATGTAATACCTCGGAAGAAAGCAGACTTGGATGACAGAGGTGGTGGTGATGCTATCTATGGGATGCTGGAAGGGGAGGAAGGCAACGTAGGCAAACATCTTCGAGACAACTCTGGGGAGCGGCCACACTTTCCCAAGGTGGACAATGCTACAAGGGAGCCAAGGAGCGCGGAGGTCATGGCTGAGGAAGCTCGGATGCTCGCGAAAGAAATGGAAATGTAGCAACGCGGATGACTTCGATGGGCCGATTTCTCTTCGAAAGGCCTGCAGCACCTCTCTTTTGCATCGAAGTCGACGGAGAAATGTTCAAACCCATCTCTCGATTCGCAGAAGACTATTTTACAGGTACGTTGACCCAGCCTTTCAAGATATACACATAAGTGCTTCCTAGACGGTCCATATATAGTATGACAATTTCACAAGAAGAGGTCTTCATATCTTCACTACCTCCTTTAACTTCCTATCCTCTTCGATGATAAGTCTGAGCTGCTTGTCTTTTTCTCCGTCAAAAGCGCCTGTCCTCAACTCGTCTGTATAAAGCTCATACGCTGGGTAATAGCCGTCTACGAAATGGATGACTTGTTCGTCCGTCATTCCAGTACCTTTTGTCTTGCGCATGGCTGTCTCCTGTTGTATCCTCCAATTATATACGAATCTTGGATCCTCGGCGTCGACGTGGATCAGTACGTCAAGCTGCCTCGTTAATTGGCCATATCTCCTCAATGCTTCATTGATGAGCTCGACATCCTCTAGCTTATTGAATGCCAATCTTCCCGAATAGTTTCCGGTTTCTTTCTGCCTTTCGGCATTCTCCCACTTTCTTCTCAATTCTGCCACTGGCAATGCCCGGAATCCTACGCACCAGCCTTCAAAGATTACTACTCTCGTATTATGTTCTCCTTTTCGATTCGCCGTTTCCCATAGTCCTTTGGGGACCCTATCTCCTTGTCCAGTAAATGCACTTTTATCATAGCTGGGGATCTTGGTTTCCTTTCCGCTACGAAGATCAGAAAACACAGAAAGTGCTAGAGGTATGTCATGAGTCGATGGCTGCCCTCGATGTTGGATCAGAGGGTTGGTAGGATGAGCAGCAGCGAGTTCCAGTTGTTCATTGTGAGGCAGATATAGATCATCAATGGAGAGAGTTACTGTCCCAAGCGAATGTGGAGGTTGAGTGAGCTTCTCCGCAAGTGTCGACACCTGCAAAAATACAACAAAGATCAGAACAACGAATCCACATCTTCGCAAAAGCGAACCCCGACGATTTTAGGAATGAGACGCAGGGATAGGCACAGCAAAGCCATTGAACCAGTGGTCGAGAAAGGGAAAAAGCAGTTTGATACAACACCTGAAATGCAGCTCCGTACATCAGGCAAAACGCGAAATCACATGAATATACAGGACCTCAACGGCACGTAATACGCACCAGCGTAGTCTTCCCAGAGCCTTGAGCGCCGTTGAGCCCAACGAAAAAAGGAAATTCTTGCGCATTAGCGGACCTCTTATTGAGACAGTTGAGGATGAAGTTTATGCAATGTCCCGCTTTATCATCCAAGACTTCAGACATACTGGCGTGCCCTGCAGGGATTTCCAATCCACAACAAAGATGATATGCAATAAAGCAGGGAGCAAGTGATGCAAGATGTACAGTCACAGCCAATATCAGTCCTCGCCACGTTCGGAAAGGACCGATCTTCGCGCTAGAACGACTGGGGAAATCCCGCTTGAACTCCGTACCGAGGCATCGTTCACGACGTGGGTCCCTCGGGTCTACAAATGCGGACTGCGTCCCCGGATTATGCTTACCCTCATAAACACATCAACATGGCAGAACTCGGATTTGAGGGACAGACTGTTGTCGTAACGGGCGCGGGCGGAGGCTTGGGCAAAGCGTATGCTACTTTTTTCGCGTCAAGAGGTGCCAACGTCATTGTTAATGACCTTGGGGGCTCTTTCAAAGGAGAGGGCCAGTCGTCGAAGGTATAGAGCATTGTCTTCATCTGGGAAGCCTTAGCTGCTTACACAGAGATTGCAGGCAGCCGATGTTGTCGTCGACGAGATTCGAGCAGCTGGCGGCAAAGCTGTAGCCAATTACGATAGCGTCGAGGATGGAGACAAGATTATCGACACAGCCATCAAGGAATTTGGAAGGATAGACATTCTGCTGAACAATGCGGGCATCTTAAGAGATGTCAGTTTCAAAAACATGTCAGACGCTGATTGGGATCTTATCATCAAGGTCCATGTCAAGGGGGCATATAAGGTAGACACTACATCTTTGTCCATGGGAGGGAGCGGTAGCTGACGGAAACCCCTCTCAGTGTGCAAGAGCCGCATGGCCCCACTTCAGGAAGCAGAAATATGGCCGAGTCATCAACACAGCCTCTGCTGCTGGTCTATTTGGTAGCTTTGGTCAATGCAACTACTCCGCTGCCAAGCTCTCCCAGGTTGGATTCACCGAGACGTTGGCAAAAGAGGGCTACAAGTACAACATCATCTGTAATGTCATCGCACCAATCGCTGCCAGCCGGATGACACAGACGGTCATGCCCCCAGATGTCCTTGAGAACCTTAAGCCAGACTGGGTGGTACCGCTCGTTGCTGTCCTTGTGCATCCTTCGAACAAGCATGAGACTGGGTCGATCTTCGAAGTAGGAGGTGGACACATCGCGAAACTACGATGGGAGCGTGCAAAGGGTGCTCTGCTCAAGACTGGCCCCAGCCTCACACCCGGAGCGATCCTCAAACAATGGAACAATGTCAACGATTTCTCAGAGCCTAGCTATCCCACTGGAGTCGCAGACTTCATGAGCTTACTTGAGGAAGCACAGAAGCTCGCTGATAATGAGCAGGGTGAGCAACTTGACTTCACTGGGAAAGTTGCCCTTGTCACTGGCGGAGGAGCTGGACTTGGTCGCTCATACTGTCTCCTGTTCGCGAAATATGGTACTTCTGTTGTGGTCAATGATCTGGTCAACCCCGATGATGTGGTTCAGGAGATTCAAAAGAATGGTGGGAAAGCTGTAGGCATCAAGGCTTCCGCCGAAGACGGAGACGCTGTTGTGAAGGCTGCCATTGACGCTTACGGTCGTCTTGATATCATTGTTAACAACGCTGGAATACTGAGAGATAAAGCCTTTAACAATATGGAGGACAAAATGTGGGATCAAGTCATTGCAGTACACCTCCGCGGAACGTTCAAGGTAACGAAGGCTGCATGGCCTTACTTCTTGAAGCAGAAGTATGGGCGTATTGTCAATACCACAAGCACGAGTGGCATTTACGGAAACTTTGGTCAAGCAAATTATGCTGCTGCGGTATGTCATCTCGAACAACTAGTGGGTTTCTGGACACTAACTTCGCTCAGAAACTTGGTATATTGGGCCTCTCGCGTGCCCTCGCTCGAGAGGGCGCAAAGTACAATATCAGTGTTAATACCATTGGCCCTAATGCCGGTACAAACATGACAAGGAGCATCATGCGAGAAGAGATGGTTCAGGCGTTCAAGCCTGAACAAGTAGCGCCGCTTGTCATTGCACTCTGTTCTGATAAGGTACCGAAGCCTCCGACTGGTAACCTGTACGAAGTGGGCAGCGGATGGCATGCACGGACGAGATGGCAAAGAAGCGGCGGTCACGGCTTCCCTGTCGATGTCAAGCTGACCCCAGAAGCGGTAGCAAAGGCGTGGAAAGATATCGTCAATTTCGACGATGGCAGAGCCGATCACCCTGAAGACGGCCAGGACGGACTCAAAAGTATAATGAACAACATGCTGAACAAGAGCGGAGGTGGTCAAGGCGAGAAGAACACCGAAATTCTAGAAAATATCCAGAGATCGAAAGGGCTGCAATCAAAGGGGACCCAATTCAAGTATGACGATAAGGATGTCATCCTATACAATCTTGGAATTGGTGCCAAGCGGACAGAACTACCTCTGGTCTATGAGAATTCAGACTCATTCCAAGCGCTCCCAACGTTTGGTGTGGTACCCTATTTCGGTGCTGAGACTCCTTGGAACATAGATGAGATTCTCCCCAACTTCAACCCGATGATGCTGTTACACGGCGAGCAATACCTTGAAATCCGGAAGTTCCCCATCCCTACCTCCGCAACACTAGTCAGCTACCCCAAGCTTGTCGAAGTCGTCGACAAAGGCAAATCTGCCATCATGGTATCTGGTACTACTACGAAGAACACCGCCACAGGAGAGGATGTCTTCTACAATGAATCGTCCGCCTTCATTCGTGGCAGTGGAAGCTTCGGTGGCCCAAGCAAAGGCACGAATAGAGGCGCTGCAACTGCAGTGTATCAGCCACCAAAGAGGCAACCAGACGCTGTCGTCGAGGAAGCCACGACCGAGGAGCAAGCCGCTCTATACCGATTGAATGGCGATAGGAATCCTCTCCACATCGATCCTGAATTCTCAAAGATGGGCGGTTTCAAGACTCCGATTCTGCACGGCTTGTGCTTCTTTGGCATAAGCGGAAAGCACGTTTACCAGACCTATGGTCCTTTTAAGAATATTAAGGTCAGATTTGCAGGGACAGTTCTCCCTGGACAGAAGCTCAGGACAGAGATGTGGAAGGAGGGCAACAAGGTTATCTTTCAAACTATTGTGGTTGAGACTGGCAAGCCATGTATTTTGGGAGCTGGGGCGGAATTGGTGGGCAATGAGAAGGGGGCGAAACTGTAAATCATACCTATGTGTAGCATCGACTAGCCTCTCTTGGATTTTAGCAATCAATCAGAGCAGATTCCTTAAACAATCGATCCTGCCTCCAGACGCACACGACGCACTGCAAATACATAAAGTACCCCTATTTAACTAATGATAAGCCAAAATTCAACTTTTTGAGATTTCGCGACACCCCACCAAATCCAAAATCCAAAAATCAGAATCTTAACTAAGGTATCGCACCATAAATACGCGTCGTAAAGCTGCCAAAACTTCAAAAGCTATAATTTAATGATAAGGTACCTAGTTCTATAATATTTTTCTAAGTTTTATATAATTAGAACCTATGGTTATTAGGGTAGAGAGGGTTTCGTCGATTTCGCGCCGATTTTCTGCGAAGGCTTGGCGTAGGTTAACGAAAATTATAAATTTACCGCCCTACGTTAAACCTTTATAAAAAATTAACGAAACCCCCTCTACCGTTATATATATATATCTTAACTATCTAAAAGTTTTATAGATAGTAGAAATATAATTAGATAATATCCTCTAAAGTTTTAGCTGCTTTACGACGCGTATTTATAGTGCGGTAGTTAAGATTCTGATTTTTGGATTTTGGATTTGGTAGGGTATCGCGAAATCTCAAAAATTGGGTATTATGCTGGAATTATGAAACGTGCATAACACACGCTAGACAGTGCACCGAACTTTAACCAGCGCTCTCATCGCCTTCGACAACCACTTCACGCTTAAGCGCAACCCCCAGAGCTTTCCCAGAGCATCCACCCAATATCACTGCTGCTCTCCAAAGACCATGGCAAACGGGTTTGTCACTCCGTCCCTTCCATAGTCTCCTCCTACCGAAATCTCTCTACTAACTCGAACCCTCCAGCGCAAGTATCATCATTGGCCTCGTCTTCGTCATCGTCGCCTCCCTCCTCGCATACTTCTTCTCGCCCAAGGGTGAAAATCAGACGTAGGCTTCCCTTCTCTTCCCCCACCCTATTGGTGGCAAAGAGCTGACAGCAGTGGCGATTTAATAGTGTCTGGCGCAGTTCCCTGATCCTGAGCTTTGCAAGCTGCTACATCATGTGGGCGATAACGTTCATGGCGCAATGGCATCCTCTGATCGTGCCTGTGAATGGGAGCCTGAGGCCGAAGCATGCGCCTTGAGGGGGACGATGGGAATGGTGTAGCTTGGTCGAAGGGCTTTATGAGGACGAAGAAGAGCTTGCTTGGGCATATGTATAAGATCGCTGGAGGCATAGCACGGCAACGGCGGTTAGAGGTCTGGATTGTTTCTACGAAGGGCCAATCTATGCATGCGACAAGTCTGGCGCAAGTGCTGCGTGGCACTGAGCCTACGATAAAGTGATGAGCAGTTCTGATGGAAGTGTCCATCATAAGGAGTATATACTGAATTTCCTGATGCTCATCATAGAGTTCTTGAACATATGAGTTTCGTCATTTTCTAAAGCTGAAAAGTTGTCCATTTCAGAGCATCATCGTATCTCATGAGATATGTACAACACAGGCGGCTGGCCACATAGTGAGAGACCAGGTAATGTGCGTGACTATGCCCCCTTTGCATGAAAATTCCGGGCTCGTCATATAAAACCATGGTATGTAGACAAACGCCTGATATCGTTTGCGCCGTTCATTGTAAACTATGACGCCGAAGAACCACGCTTATGCTGTATCATTAGAATTAAAAAGAGCCGCTCAAATGTTTACGATATCGTTGTAGAAGGACCGCTAGACGACTGTGGGGCTTCAGTAGGTCCGTCCTTCTTCTCATCAACCCCTTGGCCTCGACAGAGTGGGCAGGAATTGCGCCCTGTAGTAAGCCACTAGGAAAAACATTAGTCTTGGTCCATGAGAGTGTTGAAGGAACAGATAGCAACGTACCTGATCAATGCACTCGCGGTGGAAGACATGAGAGCATTTCGTTAGTTGCCGCAGCTCTTCTTCGACTTGGTAGTCTTCGAGGCAGACTAAGCAGCGCTCGCTAGGGCTTAGCCGAATTTCACCAACGCCTTGGATAGCCGCTGCATTGAGCGCATCTGCAGACCTCCGTACACGATAGGTTCCTGAAGCTGAGGCAACATCCTCGCGACTTGCAACAGGTGGCTTGGCTGGACCGAGGAGGGAAGATAGTAGCAGCATGTCTTCGTACGTGGGATTCTGAAAGAGGCGTATTAGTTTGGAATTTGGATGAAACTCGAATGTCGGGTACGGAAGACTTACATCCGTGAAGAGACTTGGTGTCGTTAATGCAGGATGGTCCTCCGAGAGGTTCGTGCCAACCACATAGATCAACCAACTCCGACTTCCAGAGGCTGGCGTATCGCCAGTATCGACATCGTCTGGCTCGACAACACCATTGCGTCTAGCAGCACCGGCTCCCAAGTCTCGGTGACGCGCGAATTCAGACTCGCTTCTCCGTCGGTGCTGCACACGACTGTTTGGGTCCTCAGACGTGAGGATGCCTGCTTCTCGAAGATGTTGCGTTGCCACATCTCGACTTGGCATTGGCGGCTGCTGTATGGCTGACGCAGACGAAGGGCGACGGCTCGGCGTCGTTGCTGCAGATGAATAGGCAGACAGACCTGGTTCAGCAGGAGTCGACGGCGGAGGATGCGGGCCTTGAGGTGACTCTGAGAGTATAACAGGCGTAGCTGCTCCAGTATTGGGCGTTGCGTCCCCAGATCCTTGACGACTGGAGCCGCTCAATGTACGCTGATGTCTTTGGCTATCGTAATTGGCTGGGAACGTATTCAGTCCACCAATAGACGCCCGTCGCCGATGAGGAAATCTCGATCTCCCATTAGCATGCCGGAGCAGACCACTAGCTCCATGTCTCAGCAAACTTCCGGAGGGAGCAGGCGGTTGAAGATTTAACAATGTGTCCAGGCTGGGCTCTGCACCAACTACGTCTTCTTGGCCTGCGCGGTCTGATGGCACCGAACGTACACCAACCACAACCAGCGTTACGGTCCTGCCGTCAGGATCTTCTACAGCGTCTTCGTCGATAGCTGGTGCATTCTCAGCCCTGGACCTTCGGCCATTCCTCTCGTTCTGTGTCCCACCGACGTTTGGTCCAGGTCCAACAAATCTGAAGACACGTAGGAAATTTAGAGGCGGTAAAGTGCCTGGGCGGGCTGGATCATGATCATCGTCCTGCGTGCGTCCATCGCCAGTCAAACTCGTTGCGTTCTGGAGAGTCCGAAATAGATTTTGCAGACTACCGTCGAGATCGTCAGGGCCAACAGCTTGCATGTCGGGTTCGGCCATTCCAGAAAGCTGCGCAGCAATAGCAGTAGCAGCCAAGTGTAGTATTCGAGGCAATGGACCTTCATTTTCACGTCTGATGAGCCGGCTTGATCTTCCGCGGAGCATACTAGGCATCCTACGGCCTTCACGTCTTCCAATGGACCCCCTCTCCGCCCAGCGCTCTGTCCAACTAGGGCCATCGGACCGTGAACCCGTACGCTCAGGAGACTCTAGGACGGTAGGGACGCCTGATATCCTGTGTTCTCTGTTCAAGGGAGGTGATCGATCAAGCTCGGGGCTATTCATATCAAGACTTGACTCCGCATCGTCGAGGTGTCGGACACGGGAGTCTGAATCATATGCAGATAAAGGTCTCGCCCTCGAAGGACGTTGAGGTGGGGTCTGAACAGCTTGATCCTGAGTTGGCGAAGTTTGTGTGGTAGGGAGCAGAGCTTCGAAAGGCGATGATATAGATCGGCGGACTCTGGCAAGGCGCGAATTGCCGCGCATGGAGAAGAGTCTGGAAGGAGTGCTGGCAGGATCTGTGGGCAGAGTTCTACTTGGGAGCGTCTCCCCCAGCGGAGACGTTGCAAACCCAGACGGAGGAGGGGACGCGTCAGGATTGAGTAGGAACGGCCGAGAGATGGGTGCACGCTCTCTGGGCCGCCTTGACCATGGAGCTGTGTGCGAACTAGGTGAAAGTGACCCAAGTATAGACAGACGGTGACTGTGATTGCCTTCGGACTGATTTGGGCTTCTTGAAGGATTGGTATTTGATAATCTTCTCCGCAAAAACCGACCTTCGCCCTGACTTTGCTGTTCTTCACTTGCGCCCTCATTTGGTGCGTAACGAGGCATCATCATAGTACTGAGTCTGGATATCCTACTAGACCTCCTTGGCATGGGTGACGCGGTTATGTGGGTTATGGGAGCATCCCGCATGCCCAAATCCTCCATGTTGCCCAAGGGCCGCTCCTCATGCTGCTCGTAGAATATCTCATCTCTCGTTGAGATGTCCCTGTTATTTCCTGCTCCCCCTCTTAGTGCCGGTATTGACTGCGCGGATATTTGCCTGCTGAAGGTTGCAATAGGCTGCGAAGGATGAGAATCCGGTGGTGGAGACGTAATCGTGGCCGGTGTAGAATTCAGCTGATCGGTCCTTTGCTGGCCAGTAGCACGTGTTCTCGAAGACGAAGACGAACTGTGCCTCTCTCTGTCTTGTACGATTTGGGAGAGACGCCGGGAGTTGCGGTTGAGGAACTCTTCACGATCACGCTGGATTGAGGCGCTTTGTCCCATTATTAGCAGGCTTCACCTTGAGACGGAGAGCTGAAGGCGTGACTGGATGAAACAACAGATTCTCAGTTCACTCCATGGAGGTGTTTGAGGTGAGTGGCCCCCAATGTTAAGGCGGCCAAGCGTTCAGGAGATGTAGCGGGTTTGAATCCCCGAAAGTTGCGGACGTGCGTGATATCGGATTCGGGGGTTCAGCTACGCTCTCGGGTCTGCTTTGCGCTGCAGTACAGCCTGTGCTGACTGAATATGGTTGAGGCTAAAGGTGATCAGATCTATCAGACGATGATGTCCAGACCAGAATGGGACCTTCTGTCCACGGAAATTGTAGCAGTCAGCCTTGAAAGAGTGGTGAAATGATAAGTCTTCACGACCCTCTTGCTGAATAGCTGCAAGGTGGCGTATACAGCCGAGAAGAAGTGATTAGCAGTCGAGGTGCAAGACTGATGTTTGTGTTGACGTGCTTCTACTGTGACCTGGTGGTGGTCAAACATGACCAAGGCGCTACGCTACGGACACAGCCTCGGAAGGGAAAGGTTGTTCTCGGCTAGCCCTTTCTTCGCCAAGCAAGAACAACCTATCAAGCAAAGTCCCTCCACTTATGCTCACACATACTATATGGACGTCGACTTCATGAGAGGCTGATTGAAGTCTAACATTATTGGGGGGTCTGCACCTTGGAAGCACTTCACGCACTAGACTCAAAGAGCAGATTCTTCAAGAAACTGCTCGGTGGTAGTGTTCAGTATTCCAGAATTGAGCACGCCACAAACCTCAGATTGCCCCTATTGAAAAGAGGTCGTGGAGGCCCGAAAAGCAGGCACCCTTCATCAGCACCTTGGCTCTCATCTCTTACAACGGCCGAGTAATTGTCTCCTTTTTCGCTGTTACTTGTTTACTTCGTCATTTGTCGTTCCGTCCGCGGAAGAAAATGTCCCCAGTCTCGTATTTTGCACCTGCCTTCAAATCGACATCGCCTTTTGAGAAGCTCAGCAATTCTTTTGAAGGCTCTTCCAAGAAGCGAAAGAGGGGTACTAATATATCACGGAGTGGGTCTGAGGGCCAGGATACTCAAGGAAACCCTCAATTTGATGAGCCAAGCTTGTCTGGTAGCCTTACAGGCTCATCTGCACGGCGTTCCGCAGAATTGGAGCTAGGGGCTCTCAGCCCCAATACTGCGATTCAGTACAAGGCCTCGGAACAGCCTACTAGTGGAGATCTTTCAAGACTTAATTCTCGACATGCATTGCCTCAGGATACCAGCACCCCAAGGGCTAAGAGTTGGATCGTAGATGATCTAGCAGCACTCAAACCCCCTCTGTGTAGTCCCACAAGTACCAAAAATGCCACAGTGAGCAGCTTTCCAGGCACTCCGGGATTGCGCCAGCGGCATCTAGCAGTCGTGACAGTTATATTGCATCGATGCGTACTGGAGGGCGACTACATTCGCGCTGGGAGAGCTTGGGGTATGCTTCTTCGAGCCGAACAGGGCGGCCACTCAACGGATCTTAGAAGCAACGGTCGATGGGGGCTAGGAGCTGAAATTCTGCTCCAGCGTGATAGGCAACTCCCCAAAGAGGAGCATGCTATTGACAACACCTCAGGTCAACATGACACAAGCGAGTTCATCGGAGAGGGCGGGACATCGTTCAGCTCAGAGGGTTTTGAGAAGGCAAAGGATTACTATGAAAGACTGGTGCTCCAGTACCCTTATCGCAAGGCTTTCCCAGCGCCGACCGGACCACCGGACTTCTATTTTGCAATGTTCGGTCTTTGGATATATACCGTCCAGGAACAGCGCTCGCTGAAGCTCGCAAGCATCGCCAAAGCTGCTGGTGAGGTGAGTGACGGAAGTATATCAGGATCAGATCCGGGAAGTCACGGCCCCCGAAGAAGAGAGGAGATTCGTGGGAACACTTTGCAGCGTGCCCAGGAGATCGGTACCTGCCTTAAAGAATTACTTTTATCTCCTCCTTATTCGGACAACTCTAGATTTCAAAGCCTCCAAAACATGGTGACTCTTTGGATAAGCGACCTTTCAGCCGTTGACCCACCGTCACAGATAGGCTCAGATGTCGATGACGACGGCGGAAGCTCGACAAGGGGAGGCTCAGGTTCTGGAAGTCTAGGCTGAGGATACCTGACCAACAACAAGCGTGCACCAACAACAAGCGCGCACCAACAACCACGATGATTGATGCTACTTGCGGAGAGACAGAGGATTCGTAGAATTGCTCTTCCTATGCAAGATGGAGCGACATCGGACTCTTCGTCTCGTCAATGGCAGAGCACCGGCCTGATGAGGATTGCTAAGGCTACATTTGCAGGGACAATTCCAGGGCACGAACATTTTGCCTCGGAGAGGAACATGTCTGATCCCATTGCTTTACGCTTGGATTATCTTACAGAGCTTGTACATTTTCAACCAAGATTCCAATGGCGTGATTTTCAGCAAATCAGCTTTCAACGTCAGAAAAACAGGATCCAAGAACATGCAGCTAAGACGATCGATACTGTCCTGCTGACTCTGCAGATAGCACCAGGATCTGCAATCTAGAATTTGATGCTCGCATTTGTAAATTCCCTCCAGTTCATCCAATAATTTTGCTGCTAGGTCCCTCGACACAAGGGGTCGGGAACAGGCCACGCTAGGCGCAGTTCCACTTGAACCCCTCACGCCATTTCCACCATCCTGGTGTTCATCTGCTCCGTAAATCTGATTATTGAAACTTGAAACACGGTCCTCTTCCTTGTTACTGTGGCTTGCACTCCCGGCGGGCCTACAAGTTCGCGGCGTCTGCAAGCAAACGCCAAGGCATAAACCATGACCCCAAGTAATTTTGTCACTTTTGCCCCTGAGATGCTAGCCGTGTCAGATCCCAGTTGAACGTTGGAGATCTTCGAGGGTAAACGGGTCTCGCCGGAGGTCAAAGCTGACCGGAAGGAGCATTGATAGTATAAGAAAGTTGACATCAAGACTTACAATGTGAGAGTGTGGCAAAGTTACGAGGGATAGACAGATGGACCGGAGCGAATTCAAGGGATCCATTCCCAAGAACCTTAAGACGACCTCGATTGAGGCTAAGTAAACAGTGCCCTGATCAGCGCATGCAAGCGGGAACCAGGTCAATTCTAAAGATATCTAGAGTACTCCGTAAAGAGTGCTGGATTGCACTTGAGGGGTTAGAGCGTTGATCCTGATCGCCCATTCCAACGCGGTTTTGACAGGTTCTGGCGCCAACAAGCCCCCGGAATTTCGCAGCCTGGGTACGCTGATCCCCCAATGGTGCTCCCTCAACAGATGCTAAGAGATACCCTTGTCAGACCGGTAATCACAGATTCTCGCAGGCACAGGCTTTCGAAGTTCAACGATATTCACATTGAAGCTTGGTAAGCATGGTTCGTAGAGGAAATGCTACAGGGATACTTTTTGCATGCGGCCTACTTACCTTCAAGCAGGCACAGGCACGGCGCACAGGATGTTTCCATGAGGACGAGGGGAGCGTCTACTACGATAGTACGAATATTCTGTTGCATACAACCGTCCACCCCACTATGTCTATGTCTATGCTCTCAGGTTTTCGGCGAACCTGGTTTGAAGACGCACTCGCCATCACAAGCTGGTGGAAGAAGGAGGTACAGTATACTTTGCGGGCAATTCCAAGCGCCGGTCTGCTCTTTTCCGATCCCGGCTTGTGACCTAGGGCTTGCTCGATCTCGCAGAATATACTGCCAAGTATTAATACATCAATGCTCTAACATATATTTATTACTCTATCCTATTAGATTAGTGATGGGGGAAAGGAGAAGGCTCACACGACGACGATCCCAGACATTTCATTGACCGAGGACAACGTGGGTGCATGCTGTAATCTACTAGTGACATTCTATCTATTTCCCTTGGCTATATTTACAATTAGTAGTGCAATGTCAACTCACCTTCTTCCTTTTGGTTTCACATCTTTCCCATCCATACTCCACTGGAGTCTTTTTGACTCGCTTTCTTGCCACCCTTCTCTTCTTCTTTGAATGGACTTCAATACAGCTCCTGTATCGCGAAAGACGAAAATGCGTTGATAGCTTTTACGATCTACTCGTTCTGTGTCACAACAAGCGTTGGGGTGGATCCACACCGATCTTGTGGGCTGCTTTTCGATCGCGAACCATCCCACTGTCATGAATGAATTCTACCATTCCGGTTCTCTAGACGACACTTCCGACCCGACAGCAAACACTACTGCGGGACCATCATTTGACTCGATATATGACACTGCCTTGATCCAGGATGTCCATACCAATGCTGGCCATTGGATCAATACTACCGGACATGAGCCTATGGAAGAACCAAAAGCTGCCCCCAGAAGACGTCGACCGTCTGGAGATCATGTCAAGCATCGGAGGACAAGGAACGGTTGCTACACCTGTCGGAGTAGGCGTGTGAAGGTAGAATTGCCGGTTTCAATGTTGAGCTTGACCCTGCTGATACAGAGGTGCTTGGACAGTGCGATGAAATACGGCCCATATGCGAGCGTCAGTCTTATCCGTTTCTCCTGCCAATGACCGATCTGCTAAATGGACTGTTCGCTCTATAGGCTGTCAAAAGGGCAACAGAGAGTGCGCCTATCCCGCACCTCGCACGACGCCAAAAACTCCTAGCGGATCCAAGAGAGACCAGACTCGGACGGTCGCAGATGACAGCATATCATCCTCAGAAGAGGACGAATCTGCGGGACAGTCAGCCCCCGTTAGCCGTCGCCGTAAGAGCGCACTTCAGAAGCCAGAGTCTGTAGGTTCAAAGGGGGTCCGTTCAAAAGCAGTGTCGCCCCCATACCCTACACCGAGCTTGTCTGAATCACCTCGACCGTCGGTGGAGCAAGTAAAGCAGGAAAACAGTCTGTCGCCATCGACTGAGGCATCAAGCGTTCCTGCATCAGCAGGTCTGGAACCACAAAAGTTCTCATCGGTATCGACTGACGCCTTACAAGGCGATCGACGGACGGGACTGTGGACGCACCTGCCCCAGGATTTGCAGTTTTTCCTCGATTACCACAGGACACATTTGACTTCCCATCACTATTTCTTCAGGCATGAAGCTAACCATTTTCTTCATTCAATCCTAATCGAACACGCGCTTCGATACGATCCTCTTCTTTACGCTGTCGTTGGTTTTGCCGCTTTTCATTTTACTGTAAGGCGATCCAATGGTAAGATCCAAGATTTCCTGGGCTACTACAACAAATCGGTGTCATTGTTACGGAAGTCGTTGATCGATAATGAAAAGCACACAAATGCCACGATGATGACAATCTTGCAGCTTGCTACCTTTGAGGTGTGCTATCTCCATCAGTCTTGGAGAGCATTGCTAACGGAATGCAGGATTACCTGGGCGACTGGGTCAGCTTGGTTGGTCATTCAAAGGCGGCTTACGGGATGCTCTTGGAATTATACTCCTCCGAAACGATCATGAACAACGAGTCGAGCAGAAAATTATTGTCCTGGTATTCAAGATTCGACGTGATGAGCGGCATGATGTCCGGATACGAGACAGTTCTGGCTCGAGACTGGTTTACTGCGGTAGAATTTCACTATAGCGAGCAGGCCTCAACTTATCCACAAAGCTTAGACTACAAGATCGAAGCAACGGTAGCTAAACACCGACTCTTGGCAGCCGACCTGACTGTACTATTTGCGCGTTTTGCTCGAGGAGCCATTTCGTTGGAAGACTTTACCACAGCCACCAATGGCTTTGCCGAGCAAATTGAGACATGGAAGGAGAATCTAGACCCGGCATTCAAGGAGGATAAGTACCTTGTCAAAACTTTCGAAGGGAGAAAACCAGACCCAGACGATATCGTCAACCCCTACCTGCCCGGAGGCATGTACAAGGACCCTCTGTTTACATTTAATTTCATGCTTATGGATTGGTATGCTTTGAACATAGTGCAGAAGTACAAGACAGCTTCGTTGTTAAAGCAGCCGCCACCCCTGGAAGTTGCCCACTTAGCCCTAGAAATATGCCGGCTGTTCGAAGCCGTTGAATACTGGCCAGGAAGCCCACAAGGATCTCATCTAAAAGCGCAGGGTAGTCTCGGTCTTGCAATAATGTTTCTACCAAAGGACGAGAAGCACATAATGTGGTGTCGTCGGAAGTTGGCCAGGGTGGAGAGCCTTGGGTAGGTCATTTGCACTATACCCCTCCCTCTACGATTCAGCGATAGCAGACTGGATGAACTTGAGCTGACGCTCGTCATAGTCATATCTATCCGGCTACCTTGCGATATCATATGGCAGACGTCTGGGGAATTCCAGAGGTAAAGCATTGGTGGCTGTCAGATGAGACGCAGTGTCCTCCAATTATTCGCAGCATCCATGCCTTCATGAAAGACCGTCTCACTAGCGTTGAAGGACAACCCAGGAGCGAAGATCAACGAAACATCAAGGGCATATTCTCCCAGCTCAGTGTTGGTGAAAGTCCGAAGTCTAGCACACACAGCAGCCGGGAGACCACTACGTCTTCCTCGGTCGACAAATCACCAACTTTCCCTGGCGAGGGTGGAGTATTCCAGAGCTTAGCAATCCCTGCCGGAGATGAGGATCTTGACATGGCCTCGGACAATTCCATGCTTGATCAGACTAGGGAGAGCTTCTACAACATGGCTGACGAGGACGTAGAGGTACGAAAGAAGCTATGCGCACAGGGTGGTCAATCACATGACAGTACGATATAGAGCCGGCGTTTATGTGGTAGCTCTACGGAGCACGATTTACGATATTGTGTTTTTTTGGCATCAGGTGTTGGAGGTCAGTGGAAGATGCGCCGAGCGCCATTCACTTCATATGTTTATATATAGGGTAGAGGAGTGTTGAATCAGGGATAGTCTCCTCCACAGTTGCATAGACCATCATCCAACACATCTCGCATCTATTGTGATTAGTATTTCTAGCCTTGGACCAGTCACCTACGTCATCACGTGCGACCGCGCGAGTATGGTGTTCCCTACAAATGGCAGCCCAGAGCATCCAGCTCCTAGACGAAATATCATGGCAAAGCTTCAGGCTGCCACCGTGTCCAATCAACTACTTCGCAAACGTAAACGGCAAGCTCCGCCAGACACTCCAGATCTTACAGTCGGTGAAGCCAATGGCGAAGCCCCACCCCCCTCAAGCATAAAACTCCCAACCAAAACCCATGAAGGAGGTAAAAAGCCCAGACGAACGCAGAAAGACACCAATGGCACAAGAACCAAACCAGCCTTGCTGCGCCGCGATTCTTCAATCGTCGTCGAGACCACCATACCATGGCCCGACGAGCTCACTAAGCTAGCCCAGACGCATCGTGCCCTCAACCTCGTCTACACATTTTGCTGCACCCGGAAGCACTTGGCCACTACATTTGAGACCATCAAAAAGACTGTAGAAGGTCACATAAAACGGGAACTCCTCATCAACGATGTTGCTAAGGTCAAGGCTCTCGTGCCCCGGGCTATCAACTTTGCCTATGTGGATGAGTCCTGCTTGCAGGTTGCGGTGCTGGGGGAAGAGGATGGGATTAAAGGTGGCAATGCTAAGGAGTTCCGATCTCTAGATCTGTCTAGAGAAGCCGGGCTAGCAGATCATGCAGATGATGGCAGAAGCAATGACTTACTACTATTCGAATTTATTGATGGGGATTTGAAGCGCCAAGTCACCAATGCAAAGACGGGCGAGCCAACGAAGCCTTTCAGGAAATTACGGGAGGAGGATCTGAAGATGCCTGTGTATAGCCAGAAGCAGATGATGAAGTTGATAGAAAAAAGGAACACCAAGTTTACGTCCGCCGTCAACGCCTTCCTCAATCAATGTGCTGCTGATGATGTCGATCCCCTGGAATCTTTGCAAGAAAGAGAAAAGGAACACATACCCGTGCCATTGGACAGCAGAGCCAATACGCCAGCCCCAATTCCGTCGAAGCCTCCACCAACAATACCCGCAGAGCGGGATAGTGTTGCAAAGATCATTGCAGATATCAAGGAGATGGAATGGTATACTGGTCAGATTGTCCCAGACGGCCATCGCGTCTTTGATCCTCAGCAACCCATCTTCGGAGACCTCGACTTTCAATTGTCCCAGGATCTTGTCAACGCGCTCTACAACACTCGCGGTATTACACAACTCTATTCCCATCAGGCTGAAGCCATCAACAACTTATACGAGGGTTCCAACGTCATAGTGGCAACTTCAACAAGCTCTGGAAAATCTTTGATCTACCAAATACCTATGCTACACGAGCTAGAGCAGGACTCGAATGCGCGCGGCATGTATATCTTCCCTACTAAAGCACTCGCTCAGGATCAAAGACGTAGTATGAAGGAATTACTTCGATTCATGCCTGGACTAGAGGACATAGTCGTCGACACTTTTGACGGAGACACGGCAATGGCTGATCGACATCTCATTCGAGATGAAGGCCGGATCATCTTTACTAATCCAGACATGTTGCATATCACTATCCTACCCCAAGAAGCCAAATGGCGAACATATCTACAAAACCTTCGATTCGTAGTAGTCGACGAATTGCATGTCTATAACGGGCTCTTTGGCTCTCACGTCGCTTTCATAATGCGGAGACTACGAAGGATATGTGCGGCGGTGGGAAACCGCCATGTAAAGTTTGTGTCTTGTTCTGCTACTGTTGCAAATCCTGAAGAGCATATGAGGACGATTTTCGGGGTGGAGAACATCAAGCTTACGGACTTTGACGGGTCACCCTCTGGGAGGAAGGAATTTCTATGTTGGAATACGCCTTTCAAAGACCCCAAAGATCCTTCTTCTGGCCGAGGAGATGCAATGGCTGAAACAGCCCGACTCTTCTGCCAGCTAATCCTGCGGGGTATAAGAGTGATTGCATTTTGCCGGGTAAGGAAGCAATGTGAAGTCCTCATAACGGCAGTACGGAACGAAGCTAGCAACCTGGAAAGACCAGATCTCGCTGCACGGATGATGGGGTACCGTGGAGGCTATGCACCCCAAGACAGGCGGAAGATCGAGAAAGAGATGTTTGAGGGAAAGCTAATGGGTATTGTAGCGACTAATGCCTTAGAGCTGGGCGTAGACATAGGATCACTCGACGCTGTAATCACAGTGGGCTTCCCCTACACAATTGCCAATCTCAGACAACAAAGTGGACGAGCTGGTCGAAGGAACAAGGACTCCCTATCCGTCTTAATTGGCGACTGTTTCCCTACCGATCAGTACTACATGGAGAATCCTGATGAAATCTTCACGAAAGCCAATTGTGAGTTGCAGGTTGATCTACAGAATATGCTCGTATTGGAAGGTCACATCCAATGCGCAGCCTTCGAAATGCCCATGCGACCAGACGAAGACAAGTTATACTTCGGCAAACAACTCCCTGAGATCGCTGAAGAGCGAATGGTCAAGGACTCGCTGGGCTTCTACCATTGCAACGAGCGCTTCCGGCCACAACCCTCGAAATGCGTTGCCATCCGAGACACAGAAGATGGGCACTTCGCTGTCATTGACATCACCAATGGCCGCAACATCGTCCTCGAAGAAGTAGAGCCCTCACGAGCCTTCTTCACAATATATGAAGGTGGCATCTTCCTGCACCAAGGCTACACCTACCTCGTCAAAGAGTTCTCGCCAGAATTGAAATACGCCAAAGTCACTCTTGTCAAAGTCGACTGGACGACTCAACAACGGGACTACACAGATGTAGACCCAATCGAGACTGAAGCAATCCGCCGAATCCCAGACTCGCTCTCCCGGGCGTTCTATGGTGCGATCAAAATCCGCGCCGTGGTCTTTGGCTTCTTCAAGATTGACAAGAAACGTCGGATTTTGGACGCAGTCCAAGTAGACAATCCGCCTATCGACATTCTCTCCAAAGGAATGTGGCTAGATGTCCCTAAGCAAGCTCTTGAGATTCTCAACAGCCGTCGCCTCAACGTAGCGGGCGCGATCCACGCTGCTGAACATGCGATCCTTAGCTTAATGCCCCAATTCGTCATCAGCATGCCGGGAGACGTCTGGACTGAATGCAAAAACGCACTCAAAGAATTTGCCACGAAAGAAACGTCGCGGAAACGTCCTGCAAGACTTACATTCTATGATGCGAAAGGTGGCGCTGGTGGCTCAGGGATTTCAACGAAGGCATTTGAATTCATTGATCTGCTGCTTGTAAGAGCGTGTGATCGGGTGGCTGCTTGCCATTGCACTGAAGGATGTCTTGAGTGCTGTTGTAGTGAGGCTTGCAAGGAGCAGAACATGGTCATGAGTAAGGCTGGTAGTGAAGTTATCTTGAAATGTCTTATGGGCCAAGCTGATGCCATTGATGTGGACTCATTACCTTGGGGCCCGGAGGACGAGAAGGTACCTGCCGGGATTGAAACTGTCGTTTTGGCCGAGAGTATTAGACCGGCGAGGGGCAGAGTGGTGGAGGAAGTGATGATCAAGAGAGAAGCCGGTGTAGTACAGCGAGTGGTGTTGGATCATGTCGGAGATGGGGAGGGTATCGATGAGGCGGTGATGGAGATCAAGGAGGAACCAGTTGAGTGAGGTTCAGTATGACCGTCACGCGGTTTGTACATATGGGATTATGAGCCATGAATAATATGAAGTTCGTTTGTGAATATTGAAATGACCTCGATGATACAGGTATTATCAGCAATTTTCGCTTTGGTCCTCCTTGAGCTTTAAGTTTGAGAACAAATATAGGGTTGTTGCTCAAAGTTAGCTGGTTCTCTTAGAATTGGCAGCAGGGTCTTATGAGACACCCCTGAAGTCTGCAATAAGCACTGTCGGTATTGGTGTTTGCAGACTCGAATGCGTGCGAAATGCGATGCGTTTCTTCCTGGGCCTTTTCGGAGGCGATTTGATTATCGAAGGAGGAAGAGCAGACGGAGGAGACAGAAGCGTGTTGAATTGCACTGCAGGTGTACGAGGGGGAACAGCGAGACGTGGCTCATAGGGATGGTTGCAGTGGTAGGTTGAATTAAGGATATCAATTTCACTAAATGCAGAGACAATACTGAAAACACAAGGGATATCGACTAGACTTGCCCATCCATTTCCCCAATAATCTATAACAAAACGCTCGTAGACGCCTACCTCCCCCATGCTACCAAAGCCCAACATTAATGCCGTTCAATCCCGAAAACCGTATCACTCGCTCTTCCCCCTCCTAGACGAATCTCCAACCACTCTCCCCCTCGGTGGAAACCTCTCCCTAAGCATACGTTCCTGGTCAGCACTCCACGCCCCGACCCCAGATCCCGCATTCTCGCTCGTAATAGTATTCCGCCTCGTATCGTCCTCATCGTCTCCAATCTCAAAAGCATCCTCGCTCAGCTCGATCAGATCACCAACTCCCGAAGTTCCACCAGGAGTTGATGGCTGGATCTTGTTGGAGGCTTTAGTCGCCAATTTCCGTACCCAACCCTCGACAGCTCCTCCAATGTTCTCAATGCCGTTACCGTGGGAGGAGGACGAGTGCACGGACTCGAAGGAGGAGCGAGGAGCCACGTTGGGGAGGTGGGAGGCGAAAAGCTTGTTGAGGCCATCCTGTGCGGGTCCGGGGCTGTGGACATTCTTTCCCATCGTACCAACGCCGCCAGGACCTTGTAGTTGATGCGCAAAATAGGAGCCAGATGAGGATCGAGTCTTGGAAATCTGTCGTGGTGGGCTATTTTGATAGCTTCCTCTGGGTAGGTCGAGCGATGCAGATGGGGTTTCGAGGTCGGAGAAGTTTGCGGATTTCCGCCTGCTACGCGGGAAGTATCCGAGTGTTTTTCGTGACAGCCGAGCGATTTCTACGGCGTCTGAGAAGCCTTCGATCATGACCCATGAGTCATGCTTCCAAGGGGGTTCTTCGGGGTCGGAGAAGGTGACGGAGATTGAGGGCGAGGTGGGTATGCTAGATAGGGGTGTCTCTTTACCATTGAGCGTGTCGTGGAGATCGCCCCAGGGAGCCCGCATTACAGTGGGCGTAGGTATAAACTCTTCAGTGCTGCCAAAATCCTGGAGTGCAGGAGGACTATCCGGTTCTGGTATCTTCCGCCCCCTCACTCCGCAGGCATCAACTGGTAGAACGACCGTCTTTCGCACCTGTATAGTATCATTGGGCCATAGCCGATTCGCTTTTCGGAAAAAGTTCGCTTGACAATTATATTTGATCGTGACTCCCGCAAGCGTGTCCTCAGGTTTCACCTTGTGTATGTAGACCAACGCATCCATATCCTCGTCCTGGCTTGGGGGTACAGAAGCATGGTTCCTCTCATCCGAGTCTCTGCGTTTATATCTCCCCAAGTTATCTGATATGACATGCCCGTTTGCGGCCATCAAGACCTTGCGTTTCTCTGCTTGAACCGTTGCTCTTCGATCCTCCCGAGTCCCAGCCCCAAGGTGTTTATCTTCAGCTCCTGAAGGGCCCCACTGAGCAGGCGGGGCGCGATGCGTAATTTCATTGTATCCTCTTCTTCGCCGGTCAGGACTCGAGACTCGAGAGCTGTCGCTGCCTATAAGTATAGAGGTGAAATTCGAGAGAGATGACCAAGGGCTTCCCCACGAGCTTCCCAGTAAGCCAGTAGCAAAGCCCGAAGACGTGGCCTGAGACCCTAGCATACCAGGTACCCCTAGAAAGCGGCTGCTGTTGCGGGACCTATGGGGTTCTCTGTCCGTCCGTGTTGGCCGCGAGGGGTGTGAGCTAGAAATTGGAGAGGGAGCTCTCGAGGATGCAGATGACACTGCGGGGCCGTCGAGCCAATCGGGAGCTTTCGAGGGGATCGAGGGCGCTTCATCGTCGTCTTCTTGTGTCTGACGCCGATTCCGGGGACGTAGAGTGGTAGAGCTGCTGACCGAAGCCGTCGAGGACTTCGGCCGCTCAAAGTTCATGGCCAGGTAAGCCAATGGAGGCTTCGACAAAGGTCTGACATGTGGTATATGTAGTCTGGTTTAGCCTGCTCATTGATGACGGTTGATACGTTCACACATCGCAAGGGCTAATCGTGAATGCATAAGTATCCATAACGTTGTATGCGAGTAGCGCTTGGGGAGCCTCATTGAACCAACAGCGGCGAGCTTGTTTCGCCGCAAAGCCCAAAACACGCGGTTAATTTTTACATACCGCCGCTTCTTGAAGAATTTACGAATGACTTTATGAGAACTTTCTAGGTAAGAGGATCCTATTTAAGCTAAAGCAGATGTGGAGGCTAAAGCGCTGATGCTACATCGATGATTACAAGGCTAGAACTACATGCTCTTTCTAGGGCGACCCCTTCTCGAAGCAACCGGCTCGGCCTTCGTCTTCTTCTTTGGAGGCTTTTTCGCTACATTCGTCTCGTTCCTGTCACTGCTGACCTCATCGTCGTCGCTGTCGTGCTCAAAATAGTGGCTTTTGACGGCATTCTCGCTCTTCCTAGCTGCTTTGCGCTTTGGTGCTGCTCTGCTTGACTTCTTTTTATCACTAGCTTCATCGACCTCCGGTTCTTCGGGCGAAGTTGATGCCTTGCATTTCTTGCCATTTTTAAGCGCTTTCTTAGGTATAAGAATTTTCGTTGAAGTAGATTTGGTCTTCTTTGTTCCTTCGGCATTCATCGTGGGCTTGGGTTTGCTCTTTCGCTTCGTGGGCAGCTTATGGATATCATCGCCGCTCGGTTGCTGGCTTTCGTCCTCGTCGTGCCTGTCGTGCCCGTCGACTTCCAACGCAGTCACCGACGGCTTGATACTGGGCCTGTGATCGAGTTCAGCTGGTTTTTTGTCATCTTCAATGATGAGCTCGTCCTTCCGCTGAGGAAGCTCCTCCTCATCATGACCCTCTGGCAGGAAGCCTCCACCCCCAAAGTCGTCTTGCTCAAAGAAGCCGCCTCCCAGATCTTCGCCAATGTGATTGGACGCCTCTCCGCCTTGATCGACATTCTGGGGAGCACCGACTCGCGTGGCCTTTGTAGCTTTGCTTCGGTTCGTAAAAGGATTCATCTCCTCCTTCATATGAGCATCAGCATCCTCGCCATATTCCTCTCGTACGCGCTGAACTATTCGCAAGCCCATCAGCCATTTCCTCCAGGTGGACAATGCTGTCTTCTCCCTCTTGCCCTCTTCTTTGATCCTACGTTCCGCCTCCTCTTTCTCCCATTCGTCAATGACTGCTCGTTCATTTTCCTCGGCGACCACTACACCCGTAATTACCGGTATCGCCCTTTTGTTGCCAAATTCGAACCCAGTAACAGCTTCAGCATAGTCGCAGCCAAGTCGCTTGCATATCCTAACGGTATTTCTCCGTGGTATGTGCACTGCGCCTTTCGGAACCATGGTTGGTACGTAACAGTCTATGTTCCCGAACTTATTCCTGGGGATTATGCCATTCTCAATCGGTGGCGCTGAGATCCAGACTGTTTGATTCCACGCATAGAGGCCCTGCTTCAGCTTTTCTCCGGTGTCTCTCTCCGCTTCTTCAACCTCGCGCTTGCGGGTCAAAGTTACTGCTCGAACAGGAACCATCTTCATTGGGAGCTCATTGTCCTTGATTACACGGCCTTCCTTATGCCAGCTTTCACCTGTCCGGCACACTTCGACATCTTCACGGCTATAGACAGGTTCCTCTTTCGCGTTGTCTCCTTTCCCAGTAGCAAAAGTCTTTATTGGCTTCGAACCCGGGCGTAACGCTTCCTCCCTCCGCAAATGCCTTTCGAGCACGAATTTCGCAGAAGTTTTGTAGCCTTGTAATGTCTCTTCATTTGCTTTGATTTCCGTCTTCTCAGGCTTTGCAGCTTTGAGATCTCTGGCCTCCTCTAAGTCGTCTACCACAGTTCTCATCTTGTGCGTTCTGCCGTAGCCGCCCATCACAGTCTTGAACCAGTCATAGTCCTCATAGTGCTTGATCTTCCCCCTCTTGTTGTAGACCGGGACCTTCTCCACGGGTATCCTCATCCCTTTCGTCCTTCCAGGCCACATGTGTCGCTTCAAATATCGCGTCGTGACCTCCTTAGCGGTTCCATCATCCGAATATGCTACAACGTATGCAAAGACCTGTTTTGCTTTGTCGGCTTTGGCACCTCTGGGTTCGAAGAGAGAAAGCTGCTCGGAATTGGTAGCTACCGCTGGAGTCAGGATAAGTGGATCCACGGGGTAGACCTCGTTGCTGATTGGCAAAATGACTTCCGTCCAATACGCAGGACACGGCATATCTCGATCATAATTCATGCTAGGTTGCCTCCGGGGAGTCGAAGGCGTAACATCAATTACAGATGAATTGTCATCGTCGCTCTCATTCTCCGAGATGTGGAGATTTTCTGAATCTTCTGAAAGGTCAATCGGAGCTTCTTTCGCGCCCTTAGAAGGCCGCTTTTTGCTTCTCCCCACAGCTTTTGGCGAGGGTTTTGATTTCGTCCTCGTAACATGCTCATCAGAATTCGACGCCTCGATGTCCTCCACTGGTGAAGTCCCAGACGTCTTCTTCCCTCTTGCAGACGCTTCTTCTGCTTTGGACCAACCAAATCCGATGGGCTGTAAGCTTGCAACCAGCCTTGCGTCGATTCCCAAACCCCTGATCAATGCTACAAAAAGCTGAGCACCGACATCTCTGCTACCTTCGCAGGTTTTGGCCAAATTTCTGAACTCCTGAATGGTACTAATCCGCTCACCGTGTTCCTCCGGATCATGCTTCTCGTTTTTGTATGAAGCGAGCTCCTCCTCCAACTTCGCAAGTGACTTGTAGCCTTGTTTGCGTAGCCCAGGCGCTGTGATGGTGAATCTTTTTCTCCAATAGGCAGCCAGAACCTTTAGTAGCCGCAGGATTGGATCACCGCGGCTCGTGTTTGGAGCGCCCCTTTCCTGCCTTCCAGCAGGCTTGCCCCATTCTCTTTGGTTCCTCTCGTTTTGCGCAGCTTTTTTCCCGCTCTTTCTCTTAGTCACAGAAGCCTTGACTGTCTCCGGGGAAGGACTGAATCCTGAAGCAACCTTCCATTTCTCGACCTCTTTCTTGACACTCGCCGGTAACTGGCCGACCAAGGATTTCTGGACCTCTTTATCGCACGCCCATCCATTCCGGATTAAGTTATGGAATACCAAGAACTGGACATGCGCGCAATGCGTAGCCACCCTGATCTGCCTTTCAACCTTGCTAGGACCCTTCTTCTTGTCATGAGGGTCGGTGAAGGATCCGATAGGAACATCCTTTCCCAGCGTAATTTCTAGGTCGCCAGAGGGGTCAGCGGCTGATGTAAAGATTTCTGTTTCGTCTGGTTGTATGGCATCTTCCCAGTCGATTTCGTCGTCTTCTGCTTCATGGTGGTTCATTTTTCGCCTTTTGGGGCTTGGCGCCGTGTCGACATCTTCGAATTCGTCACTACTAATATCGCTCAGCGCACTTTCGTCGTTCCCGAGGGCATCTAATTGGTTTAGGAACGCCTTATTATCTTGCAGGCTAGCAGTCGCGCTGGGCTTGTCTGCAGTGTCGAAGAGACTGGGCTTCTTGGCAGAGGATCGCTTTGACGGCGTTGGAGAGTCTGATGGCGGCGTGGATAGACGGCGTTTGTGCGGAATGAATGGGGGCATATTAGGTACAAGATTACTCTGTGCCGGCTTGGATGGGGCGGCCTTGGTATCCGCTGAAGCTGCTGAACCGTTCCCTGGAAGAAAAGAGAACGGTGGTGACGTTCGTGTCGGAAATCGCGACGCCTTAAAATTCCGCCAATCTGGTCCTGCATTAGCGCGATCTGCGAAAGGCTTGGCAGAAACCTAAAGATCTAAAGTACTAGAGTTGAGAAGTCCTTGGTGTGGCTGGCACCTGGGTAAGATACTCCACTTCACGATTTACATGACCATGTGTGAGTGCCAGGTTCCCAGTATAAGGACTAGGGACTTCCTACGTCTACGAAGGCTGAGCTGAGTCGAGACGCAACCATTGACAACAGCTACTCCGGTGATTTCTATTCGTATCACGCATCATTTTGATCAGTTTGAAGGATATCAGGCAGTTTTTTGAATAAGGCATACTTAGATGCCGTAACGTACACTTTTCTCCTCTCGGATCAAGGCACAACGACGATTCGACGGTGCATACTTTGGCCTTTAGTCACTACAGTGACATGCACATGTAATGCAGCCAAAATCACTCAATCTGGTTCAGGATGTCAGGCTATGAATGAATTGCTACTATACAAGAGTTCAAAACCTCGCGCGTTATTCATTATATGAACGTTCACGATTACTTCATTCCGTAAACGATCTCTTTGCAAAAAAGCCTCCAGGGAGAGTGGGGGATAATCCAGCCACGTGTCATCGATCAGAACATTTGACTTTGATATTCCCAAACATGGCCAAGAACGCCCTGATCAGTGGATGCAGCGGAGGAGGCATGGGTGATGGCACTGCTCAAGAGTTCCACAATCGTGGCCTGCACGTCTTTGCAACTGCAAGAGATCTAGTAAAGGTGGGACACCTTTGAGTATTGGGTCTCGGGGTCTTGCAACACGATCTGTTGTCGGCAGATTCAATACAAATGGCGGCAGCAGAAGTACGGAGGGCTACGGGGGGGAAGCTAGACTTCTTAAGTCGACAATGCCGGAGCTGGTGAGTCTCCCCTCTGCGATTGAGAGCCACTTGACCCCAATCAATGGTACTGGTCCTTACTTGGGCTATACAATGCCGCTCCTAGATGCGATTATTAACGCAGTCCGTGAACTCTACGAGCTAAACGTCCTCTCTGTACTGGCTGTCACCCAGGCTTTTGCGCCAAGCCTCATGGCTGCCAAGGATAAAGTGATCAACATTGGGTCTATTGTCCATAGAATGGCTATGGCGTTTACTGGTCCGTCTGATAACAAGGCTTGTACTGGTCTTCTCACTGATCATATAGGCGTCTAGAACTCAAGCAAGGCTGCAATGGGTCTACTGAACGAGACTTTACGCCTTGAGCTCGCACCCTTCAATGAACGAGTTATCACGGCATCTTACTGCGAAGCGTTCACGCCAACGAACATTGACCTGACCTATCCTCGCTGGATAATCACGGGGAGGATTGCTACCGAAATCTTTGCATTGCAAGGACCAATCGAGCTTCCAAAAGTCACTCTTTGTATATTCCTACTCAACGACTCAGACCTATAGACTAATATTCGCTAGACTCTCTATATCTCCCTGTCGAGAAGGGCATCCAAAAAGCAGCGAATGGTGAAGACACAGACGACGCCTCAATGGACCGTCACGTGTTCGCTACAGGGGTCGTTTCGAATGCCCTGATAAGCCCAAGTATTGGTACTGGCGTTGGGCCAATAGTCTCCTCGTATGGTTCGTGACAGTGTTTTTCTCGTATACCTTCCCGGTAAGTGCTTCCCAGCAATTGCAGCTTGTTCCTTAGAAACCATGTCGCTGGGGTAACTCAACGTATACATCTCCACTTGCGAGTTCAAGTCCGCTATTGACAGAATCGTTACTGCTCCTACCTGCGAGTCCCACCATCATTCAACACACCTAACCTTTCACCTTCTTCGCGATAAGAATCCGATATTCGCGATAAGAGTGTGATATCAACACACCTTCTTAGCGGCTTTAGACTGGCTCCGCGATCATCTCTAAGGATGAACGTCTAGATTCAACCTCATCTCGTCCCGAACCCTGGAGACTAACACCTCTCCTGGATTGCCACCACCCCCCACTCCCATTCGTTGCATCTTGTTCCTTGATACCGGCCACAGAAGAGGCCGCTTTTCCCCTTACGCTGGACAACGACGACTTGAGTTACGAAGCAGTGTTATATATTGTATTCAGTTGCCCAGTGTATTGGGAACAATGTTCACATCATTTCTTTCTCGCAAGGAGCAGTCCACTTCCCCACTCAACCTCAACTTCTTTCTCTTTCCAGGCTCCTTTGTTCCGCCAATCCGGCTCTTCAGACCGCATAGCGTCAAACATATCATCTACTATATCTCCTTCGCCGCCTTCATCCTGCTTGGTTTTCTGATACTTGTCTTGCCAGGCACTGAAAGAACTCCATGTCCTTACTAAAGGAATTAGGAGTCAGCAATTATCGAAGCTCACGGTATAGTAATAAAACAGTCGTCAAGAGGTCTCTGCTCTGAAGGGGTGTCCCACAGATGAGAAATCGGTCAATTGGGAAAAATATTTACCATAGTCCATACACTGTCCAAGAGTCATCCTCTTACTCATAAACATAGTGCCCTCTCCAGTCTTTGGCCCTTCCGTTCGGGGCTCATACTCGATCCTTTGTACATCCGCCCAATCACTAGCTGGTGGTATTATATCTCTCAACTTATTCTCTACTTTCGACCTCCCCGGCTGCGACCAATAAGGCCCAAGCGTACTCTCACCATAAGCATACTCGTCGAGTATCTTGGTAGCCCTGGGATAATCTACAAAAACATGGTCCTTGTAACCCCAGAACGCGAGACTGCCTCCCTTTCTCATTACTCTTTTCATCTCGGGCCATAACAGGGTTGTATCGAACCAATGCGCCGCTTGGCCGGCAACAACGAGGTCTACGCTTTCGTAATCGAGAAATGGCAAACTCTCTGCAGACGATTTTCGATAGCTAATGTTCGGGTACTCCTCCTTCGACGTCGAGTTCTGGGCTTGCTCAATCATGCCATCGGATGGATCTGTACCAAATACCTCATCGAAAGATGCGGATAGACGTCTAGTAATGACTCCATGTCCACAGCCAAGGTCGATACATCTGCGCTTAGCGCCATAATGGTACCCTAGAACGCTATTGTAAAGAGATGGGGGATACGAAGGACGAAAGACAGCATATGAAGCTGCGGAGAACGTGGATTTCCTGCGTCAACATCAGCAACTGTTCTCTTTGTCTTGAGACTGAGGACAAACGCGAATTGCGCCATTGATGAGATTGGCAGCAATAATTTAATTCAAGAGTCCACTCTCAGCGCGCGAAGTACTTGATGTTACCTTTTTGTTTTAACAACATTGTGGATCCAAAAGCAGACATTCACTCTGACCTCGTTTTAGACAGCGGGATTGACCCCGCCAAACGTCACTTTGCAGGCGGGTCTTTATCGATAAGCCCAGAGCCATGTCTCTGGAATAGACTCCATACTTTATCTTTACCAACGATGGAGGCAGCGGCCAAGACATTCTTTTCCTCCAAGTATTTCGCCGTCGCAGGTCAAATTTCCCCCAAAGCTTGGGACTTCTTGGTATACTGACCCGACATGTCTGACAGGCGCAAGTCAATCCCCTCACAAATTCGGCTACAAAGGTAGATTCCCCTTTAAAGCCATCACTGCTTCGCTCTGCTGACAGTAGTAAACCCCAGTCCTTTACTGGTACCACGCGCACTCCCTCCCCGCCACGCCCATAACGCCCTCCCGCCCCTCCATAACCATCCAGACAACCACCTACCCCACCATCCCCTCGCCGTCCGCACTCCCCCACCCCACCGAGACCTCGCTCAGCATAATCACGCAGCCAGCAATAACAAAGCAGGTCCTCCGTGAAGCCAAGGAGGCTGGAGTTCCCGCAGTATGGTTGCAGCCAGGTAGTTTTGATGAGGAGGGGTTGGAGTATGCGAAGCGGGAATTTAAGGCTGGTGTTGGTGGGGAAGGAGGGAGGGGTGGAGAGGGTTGGTGTGTGCTTGTTGATGGGGAGGGGTGTTTGAAAGCCGCAGAGGCTGCTGAGAAGGAGACGGGAAGATTTGTGAAAACGCACTTGAAAGAACAAGAGGAACGGTAGGTGGTAGGAAACGAGACGGAAGACTTGGTAAATTCAGAGCAGTGCTATAGGGAATGAGATTCATCGCATTGACTGCACAACGTGATCCCGCCCATCCCCATCCAAGATTCACGCTAATATTGAAACATTCATCCATAGATGAATATCTCGTCATCGCCTCCGCCGCCGTCGTAATTCTGAGTTGACGGCTTCTGCCTCGTAGTCATCTGAACTTATCTCTGGTCCCCTCGCGACTACCACCCAATCTTCCTTTTGCTCGCCAACCAACTCAATTGGTTTGGAGAGGTCCGCTGCTTCGTTGACTCCTGGCTCAATATCCTCAATCCCTTTGTTTCCCATCAAGAACTGTCCAAAATATTCCACTGCAGCAAATGCCTCCTTCCCTGTTGGTACAATGTTCTTGCTCGGTAGCAAGAAGCCATAGCTTCCTGTATCACGTAGCTTGATCTGGTACGCGTACGAGACCTTCAATTCGTGATAGAACCAATCCAAAGCACTGCCACCGCCAGTCTCCATCCTAGGCCAAAGCTTTTTCTCGTCCTTTGGCTTGTCTTGTCTGGGTGGGCAGTCTTTGCCATCGGGAGAGATTGTCACACTGCCCTCACATGCGGAAGTGACGCCGTAGAATTCGCCACTGGTGACGCGAATGGCTTTCGCGAGACCAATTGCAAGTTCCTCCAGATTCTCTAACGACGGGGGAGCCGAGGTGCAAGAGTACGAGTATGGGTAGAGTACCTGCTGAGAGTAACTGTGGAAGTCAAGGAACCCAACAAACTGCGCGTTGTTGTTCTCGGTCTCGTTGCGAACCCAACTGGCGAAACGCCGAGCCTCAGCGCCTTCGAATGGACTTTCACCTGCGAAACTCTCCGAGCAAGGATTGTTCTTAGTCGATTCACTGTCCCATTCAAAGCCATACGAACGGTCGAGATCTACGCCTTTACAGAAGCGGAGGGCTGTTTGTTGGCGATTCTTGCGCCATAGACGGTCATTCTCCCAGGTATAGGCATAGCCATCCGGGTTGAGAGTTGGAATAAAGATCCAGTCAAATGCTTCGATGAGCTGCGTCATTGACTTAGACCTGCCATAAGCAGTGATGAATGAGTAAGCAGCGTAATTGACACTGCTTGTGCTGATCCATTCTCTCGCATGCGAACCGCCGGCGACAATGATTGTCTTGCGAGGACCGGATGGCTTTTCTGCATTGGTGGGATGCACGCCGACTCGGAGAGCTGGAATTTCGCGGCCTTCGTATGATATGCCAATACTGATCTTGCGGACGTGCGTGGGGAAGAGGGACTGTAGCAAGCGCATCCAGGGGTTGATCACAGACAAAGGCTGATATTCGCGGAAAAAGATGTTCGTCTCATCGGTCGAGGGATGGAGGTCAGGACTGAATGGGCGCGATGCTTCTCGTGGTGGTGGTGAAGGATCCTCGAAGGTGAGAGAGGGGTAGGATTCGAAGATTGCCTGGGCGAGATCATGCATCAAAGGAGTGTGGGCGTGCTGGAGCGAGGATGGCAATAGACCCAGTAATGATGGGATCTTAAGAGCCATAAGTCAGCGACGAATTGACCGGGTCCTCTACTGGGAGCGACACTTACGACGTCCTTGCTCAGCCGTATATCCACCCATCCTGTCGTAAACTCCCACACGTCGAGGAAGAGCACATTGATAGCCTCGGCAAGCGCTTCTGCCTCCTCAATTGATCTGATCTCGAAACGCAGAACTAGGTCCCCACCATATCTTGCCACGAGCGTGGACGGAGGGCCGGGCGTAGCAGAGGCTCTGCAGTCAACCCTGCCCAGGCCATTGTCTGATGGAACGCGCCAGATCGTCTCGATAACGTGGTCTCTGACACGCGAAATCCATGACCTGCCATTGACGTTAGGAGAAGAGTGTTCGTAGGTTCCGAAAAGAAGTTGCGGAGTTTGACGGAGGGGGTCTTGTGAGGAGGCATTGATATGAGAGGAGAGGGCTATGAAAGTCCATAGCAGGAGCGAAGGATTGAGAGCAAAGAAGTTTGATGAAAAGCGCATCGTGTCGTCTTTGAAACCAATGAGCTCCCAAGTCCCAACCAGGGAGGAATATACAATCAGACAAACAAAGATATCCATAGAACTTCTGCCTGATACGAATTCTCTGGAGAGGGGTCTAAAACGGCCCATGCCCGCCAAGACAGGGTCTTTGGCCTATCTCCAAGACCCATGTTTGTCTCGGTCAGCGGCAAGGAGACGGAACGACCTACAAGTACACCTTCTGGAAAGTTGTATATCATCCTGCCTAACCACGCATTCATCCAACTTTATTCTCTCAACACTGTTCCCAGTGAGAACTGTCGCTCGTTCTAATTGCCTGTTTCAGCCGTCCGTCGACTCCTATTGCTCGCGACGAATCCCTCTTGGAAGTCAGAATGCGGGTATGATACCGGTAAATCCATGTTGAGAATCGTCTCAATGGTAAACCTCCAATACTTGCAACATGCCTTGGAGCCGCCTCCGAACGAACAGGAGCGGAGATTTGGAAAGTCTTCGTCGCCACAGCACCATTGATCCTTCTTCCTTCGACGAGCAGGATGACCAGCATGGCCCTGTTGACGCCAGCCATTTGTCTCCCGAATGCCTCGAGTCCGTCAAAGCCCCCTCGCCGCTCAGAAATTCCTTTGAGCCGCTGGCAGGGGAAGACACCACTCCCTTCGCTTCAACACCGCAAACCCATGCCTTGCAAGATCGACCACCGAAGCGTCACAGGTTCAGCATGCTTCAGTATCGCCACAAGTCAGATCCCCAGATTTCAAAGACAGCTCGGGATCAAGCTACCGCAGCTACACCTCCGATGCCAGCTGGTAAGACGTCGGATTGAAGGCGGTTGTCAATTGAGATGGCCTCGTACTAATCAACGTGTTTGACAGCACCGTCCATCATCACCACAGCGCCCACCGAATCCTTTGATACAGCTCAGAAAAAGAACTCTACATTGTCACTACCTCGCCGTCACAGAGGCCCAGAAACACCCAGGTCCCTGTTGTCCAAAAGGTCGAACAGCTCTCTATTAGAGATGCGTTCTCGTCAGAATACTGGGGGCCCCACTTCTGCCAATCCAAGTGCTAGAGAGTCCCGCATCACCTTCGATGAACCGGAAAGGTCCAGAGTGCTGGCGGCTCCTCCCCCATACGGTGATGACTCCAATTCCGCTTTAGCTCTACCAGTATCGAGGCTATCAGAATCGGAGAGGTCGGAAGGAAGCCTTGGGGACCATAGACTGTACGCAACGACCACCACTACCCACACTGTATCAACGACAACCACGTTCTTCAGGCTTCCAAGACGCAAGAAGAATAAGGGTCCCTTGTTCCCCCTGCCTGTTAAGATTCCAGCTCCGGATTCATCTCAGTACACCAGCTTTCCGCCGCGAGGGTCCACCGGTGCCCGTTCCTCAGGCTCTCCTAGCCGTCAATCCCCTTCCCGAACTCCACCACTTACTGCTATTCGCAACCCACTCTCTTTTGGGTCTGCCGATAGTGCACTCCCTTCCCCCCTACCGTCGCCATCTCATGCATTTGATGAATCGTCTTGTAGAAATTCCAGTACACTTGCACCCTCTGGCAGCTCCTCACCTGTCTTGGCGGAGCCAGTACGGCTCGGTCAGAGAGGACGTGCCTCGACCAAAGGGTCTTTGAGGCAGTCAGCCGACGAAGATCCTCTTCCCACACCTCCTTTGCCTCATTCTGGTCGAACTTCCTCGTCAACAGGAAGAGCAAGTCTTGGAGGATTGTTCAATCTATCACGGTTAAGACAGAATTCTGAGCCTCAGCAATTCCGTCATGCTCTGAATCATCCACCTATGCCGGGCACTCCTATGTCAGCTGGATCGAAATCACATTCTTTTAGTCTAAGCAGGGAGCCTCTGGTAGTTCCGGAGCGACAGGAAGGCGATACTCCCGCGAAGTATTTGATCCGTCTTGAAGAAGCTGTGCGCCGAGGTGTCGTTGCAACAATCTTGTCGCAATCGAACGATGATTTCTTCAAAAACGTGCTACGAAGCTATATGCGCGGCTTCAAATTCTTTGGCGATCCTCTAGACATGTCCACTCGGAAGCTGTTGATGGAAGTCGAGCTCCCAAAGGAGACCCAGCAGATTGACCGCGTCCTGCAAGCGTTCGCCAACAGATATCATGAATGCAATCCCGGTGTCTATGCTTCGCCAGGTATGTCTCAAGCTCATATCCAAAGTCTTTATATTGACTCGATTGTATTCTAGATGAAGCCTATTTCATTGCTTTCTCGATCTTGATACTCCACACCGATGTTTTCAATAAGAACAACAAGCATAAGATGCAAAAGCATGATTACACTAAGAATGCGAGAGGACAGGGCGTTGCTGATGAGATCCTGGAATGCTTCTACGACAACATCTCCTACACTCCGTTCATTCATGTTGAGGATGATGTCGATATCAATGGAGAGAGGATCGTGGCACGCAAGTCGAGAAAGAAGCTCTTCTCCAAGCCAAGTACCGACCCACTGGGGAAGCCGTCTCGAGAGCCTGTTGATCCCTACACCCTAATACTGGACAACAGACTAGATTCTTTACGACCTTCACTGAAAGATACGATGAACCTTGAAGACCACTATAATTATCTTGGGACCGCACCGACCCTTAATCTCGCCAATCTTCACAAGACCTTCTTCAAGTCTGGAATACTTCAAATTGTTTCCTCAAGGTCTCGACCCGAGGCGTTCATGTCGCCAGCGACCATGGCAAATCCTGCGGAAGCCCATCCTGGGGTGGTGGACATTAAAGTTACCAAAGTCGGAATTCTGTGGCGGAAAGACATGAAGAAGAAGAAAGCTCGATCGCCATGGCAAGAATGGGGTGCCATCTTGACTGGGGCTCAGCTCTATTTCTTCCGCGACGCGACATGGGTGAAAAGTTTGATACACCAGCACAATTCACACCACAAGCATGGCTATGCAGGGTCACCTGTAATCTTCAAGCCGCCACTACAACAATTCAAACCAGACGTTCTGATGTCTACCGAGGACGCTGTAGCGTTGGTAGACGAAACATACAAAAAGCACAAGCATTCGCTTGTCTTTGTGCGGCACGGTGGTTTCGAAGAAGTCTTCTTGGCTGATAATGAGGCTGACATGAATGACTGGCTTGCAAAATTGAACTACGCTGCCGCATTCCGGACGGCTGGTGTACGTATGAGAGGTATGATCGGAGGCCCCAACGACGGGGAAAGACCACGCGCTGCGAGACAGATGGAGTCGAATTATTCTGTACAACTGGAACAGAACCCAATATCCGAGCTGAGCGTTCAGAGTGGGAGCGCCGAGATTAACCTAGCTCAGCAGATCCAGGCGGCGAGACGACAGATAATGGCTCAGAAGATTGCAGAAGCAGACGCCAAGCTGAATGAAGCTGGGAAGCAGCTTGAGATACAATTGCGAAATGCAAGACATCTACAGATATTAGCTCCCATCCAGAACAAAACGCGGGAGCAAATCATACTCGCTGCCGGCGGTATGGCTGCAAAGATCAAGTGGATGCGAGTGGAGAATTGGCGCACTCGCTGTCACAGGGAAATATTAGCAATGGATCTTGAAGAAGACATCAAGTCAGGAGGCGACCTCCACTTGAAGACCGATCAGATACCCAGTGCTGTACTAGCAGCTGTGACACCGGAACGCCATACTGTTGGAAAGATCGAGTCCAGCGAAAGCTCGCCGGCCACTCCTCACGCAAGTCCGCGAAGTGACGCCAGAGGTCGCCCTACGACCCAGCCATCCCCGGCTAAGAGCTTCAATATAGACGATGTTTTCGCCTCAATTCATGGATCATCACTAGGCAATCATAGACCCAAGGGCTCATGGGAACTGCCACCACTTTCATTCCAGCCAACAAAGTCATCTATGAGGTCTGGGCCTAGCCTTGGACCAACCCAGGAGGCACGGCATCCGCTCGTCCCTCAGCCATCTTCGCGAAGTGTTAGCGACAGCGTTCAGCTATCGGATCGCAGTGACGTAGCTGCTAGGCTTGCTACGCCATCTCCCAAGATAGACAGTAACGAGCAGGCAGTCCTGCAAAACGCTGGTATTGTTGAGCCAGAAAGCCCTACAGCTACCAAGACAAAGCGTTCAGAGACGCCAAATGGAAGTGAGATTGCTCACGAAAAGGGCAAGACTATGGACTCTGAGGTCAACGAGGCGAGGTCAAAAGTTCGGCGTAGTCTGCATCGGACACTCAGAGATTCTCATCCTCCAAGCCACCATCGCAGCAAGAAAGGCAAAGATTCTGCCAGCAGTGCAGGGGTCACGGAAGACAACTCGTCTGTGGCTGACAGCGAAGGCTTAGCTCGTGGGACCGGAAGCTTCACTGTTCACGGCAAGAAGGCTTCCGTGATCACGTTTGGTTCGGAATGGCAGAGCATGACGCCAGAGGAGCGCCTTAAGCTGCGCAAGCAGTCTCATACCGACGACTCAAAGCTTTCCGTGCCCTCGGCGATTGACGACGAGGGTTCTTCCATCAGATCCGCATTCAATCCTACTGCTCGACCTCGACCAGTGTCATCGATCAGTGCAAGTACTACGAACACAAGGAGTCCACCCGTTGAGGAAGTCGCAGAAGCCTAACACTGCGTGTGAAGATATTCATTGTGTTTAACGTCACTACCTGCTATCTCATATCGCTCTAAAAGTTTCCTTCGATCTTGTTCTCTACATAGAAAAAGGAATGGCCTCACTGGCTAGGTGCTTCTTGGTGGCATTGACTCGCTAGATTCGCTGGACGGATTTGGCTTCGTTGGACGGCGCCCCTATCGTCGACTTGGATGGAATTTCCGAGGGGTGCGTTTAATGTGCATAGATGGAGCGCTCCTTGTTACGATGTGATGAATAGCATACGTTACGATAGAATCTCAATATCACATCATTAATGGCTTTTCGTTGTATCTTGTTCTGCCAGCACTGTCCCCCTATTTCACATTCCGAATCCAATAGCCTTCTGCTTGCGGTTCAGATCACCATTTGAAGATTTTCTCAATTACAATATCTTCGCTTGCTTATTTGCCATCATATCGTCTAAAGCACAGACTCGCGTTCGTTCCTCCAAAGCCGAAGCTGTTCGACAAGACCACATCTACTTTCTGTCTCTGAACCTCCAGAGCAATATAATTGCAGTCAAATTCGGGGCCCTCCGGATCTGTCAGATTCAACGTTGGCGGTAAAACTCCGTCTCTGATCGCCATAATCGAGAACAATGCCTCGATTGCCCCTGCTGCGCCTAGCAGGTGTCCTGTAGCGCCTTTCGTACTGCTGACATTGATTTCCTCTGCAGTCCTCTTACCGCCTTCTCCCAACATCAAGCTTTTGATAGCCCGGTTCTCCGCGAGATCACCCAAAGGGGTCGATGTAGCATGGGCATTGATATAGTCCACGCTGGAGGGCGGAACAGCGGCATCCCTGAGGGCCATACGCATGGATCTCAAAGCCCCATCCCCATCAGGAGGCGGAGTGGTCATGTGGTGCGCATCCGAAGACATGCCATAGCCCGCAACTTCAGCATATATCTCCGCATTTCTCGCAAGCGCATGCTTTAAGGACTCAAGAACCAGAACAGCAGCCCCCTCACCAATAACGAAACCATCTCGCGCAGCATCAAAAGGTCGAGAGGCCTGCTCCGGGCGGTCGTTGAAGGAAGTCGTTAGCGAGCGAGACCGTTCGAAGCCCACAAAAGCGAGAGGGTGGATACAAGATTCCGCGCCGCCAGCGACCATTACGTCTGCTTTGCCGGTGGCTATGAAGAGAGATGCGTCGCCTATGGAGTGCGCGCCAGTTGTGCAGGCGGTGGATACGGCATGGGATGGACCTTTGAAACCATATTTCATAGAGATATGGCCGGCGGCGAGGTTGATGAGGAGTTTAGGGACGAAGAGGGGGGAGACTTTTTTGGAACCCTGTAGGTGTTTGAGCTGGTGGTTGATGGGAGGAAGATGAGGAAACTCACACCTTTGGAGAGAGCGAGGGATGTGGAGTATTGTTCTTCTAGACTGCCGATTCCTGAGCCAAGGCATACACCCTATCCATCGTGTGAGCTGGATGGTATAGCTTGCTTCTCAAATCACAGCCACGCTGACCGTCAATTCTGACTGCTCATCCGTCTTGGGTTGCCATGCAGCATCTTGCAAGGCCTCTTCAGTAGCAGCCATAGAATATTGCATATGTGTCGACATTCGTCGCTGTTCCTGGCATTTTTATCAACCCATGATTACAGCTGGCAGTGCTCCAGAGCATACATCACCGCTCAGCCATTCGTTGGCATCCCACCCGCCCTCTTCCGTTCTTCCATGAGGTACAAGGCCTGCGACCTGACATTGCTGCTGGTCGAAGCCTTTGTTTGGACGAGCGTTTTTGAGAGAGACGATCCCGGATCTGCCATCTACTAGGCGCTTCCACACGCGTTGAACACCTGAATGAGTATGTTAGCTTGGTGTTTTTCTTAACTGGCCTCAGAACAGTAGGTAATGTAAAGAAAGGTAGCATTTGCTAAAGCGGGAGAGCTGCCAGAAAGCCCGTACTATCCTCACGACCAGAAGGTCTACGCCTCCCAAGATACTATTGCACACATACCTTGCCCTAGTGGTGTCACTGCTCCCAAGCCAGTGACCACAACTCGTTGCATCGCATCTTTCTCGCAAACAACAATAGCAACGACGATGAAATTTGTCCAAACCTCGAAACTTTACACGGCGACCCGAAAGGGTTTAGGCTGCAAATAGATAAATTCAGGTCGACTATCGAACAGCGTATTCGGTAGTCTCTTACTCCCCAGCTCGAAGAGGACTCAACGAGCTACCATGACCCGAGGTCACAATGTAGTCCGGCGACTAGTCTGGCGGTCGAGTGCGACGCCCTCTCTGTACCTTTGATGTATCTTTCTGACAAACTACAGGACCAGCCCACCCCCTCTGCAAGACCTGCCTCTCCGCTCTCCAGTCCCGTCTCTCCTCCACCGCAGCCTCCCCAATCGAAACAGTGTCTGTCGAGCCCAGACCCTCAGGGCAGGCTCCGCCTGCACTGACCGCATCCCAATCGCACTCCACAATCTACAAAATCCGCACCTCCGTCCTGCTCTCCCGTCCTCCCATCCTAACCCGCACCCTTACCCCTTTCGAAAAATCCTACTTCCTCTACCAGCGTCGCCTAAACGAACGCCTCGCTCTTCCCTTCACCCGCTACTTCTACTACCAAAAAGGAACGCCCGGCGACGTGGAATGGAAGCGCAAAATAAAAGAGCGGAAAACGCCTGCCCGGGATATTGGTGTGTATAGTGCGTATAGTGATGAGGGGTGGAACGACGAATTATTGGTGGGGAGTGAAATCAGTGAGCCGGAGCAGCAGATTGAGAGATTATTGAAGGATGCGGAGGTGGAGGTTAAGGAACAGGATTTGCAGGGGGAGGGGGAGGTGGTGAAGAAGGAGGAGGTGGAGAGGCCGATGCCGAGGAGGACGGAGGCGGATAGGGAGGGGGATTCTAGGAGTTTGAATAGGAGGTTGGAGAGGACGTTGTATCTGGTTGTTAAAGGGGTCAAGGGGGGGTGGACATTTCCTGGGGCGGTGTTGGAGAGAAAGGAGAGCTTGCATACGGTAATCTGGTTCTTAACAAGAGCAATAGTATGAGAGTTGCTGATACAACGTGTTGCAGGGTGCGGAACGTATAATAGTGCAAACAGGTGGTGTCAACATGAATACCTGGGTTGTGGGCAACATGCCCATTGGCCACCAGGTCTGCAATTACAGCCAAGCCATTGTCGACAAAGCAAAAGGAGAAGAGCTTCGAGGGGAAAAGATCTTCTTCATGAAGGCGAGGATAATGGCTGGTCAAGCAAATCTGAAGGACAACAGACTCGGTGCCGAGGATTTTCAATGGCTGGCTAAGGAGGAAATACAGAACGCGTTCAGTTCAAGGGATTGGAGCGTTGTGAAGAACTTATTGCCCGAACGATGAAGCTCAATTTTGTGTACTGTATATCTGCCGGAGGAGGTAGCATAGCGTGCATGGGACGGAGTAAGTATATTTACAGTGCTATTCTATGTACAATCATAACCACATCATCAAGGTGAAGCCGCCTGGCTCGTGTCTATGGTGTATCGGACGCTTTCATGTCATCTAGTGTCGTGACTTCGGTTAATTCGCGAGTACTGGTTATTTTTTTGAGAATCCCCAGTTTACATGGACTGGTTTCGTCTTTTGCGGGCTCTTGACCGTCTGCTACCACTTCAATTCCTGAGATAGTCCCAAGTTCTTCATCCTCCTGCAGCTGCTCTGGCTGATGCCGGATCTGTCTTCTTCGATCAATTCGTCTTCGCCAGGGCTTATATATGAGCACACTCAAGCCACCGAAAATGATGAACGATGAGCAAATTCCGCCACCTTTGAGGCTACATCAGCTTCCTTTTGCATTAAAATTTACTTCGGAAAAATCCTCACCGATTATATCATAATGATCACCAGCGACGGCAACGCCATCCTAGATCCGTTAGCCTTCGCAATAGGAGCGATATACAGAAAATTGAGGGCTTCATACCCAAAATTTGCCAGAAGGCTGCGCAACATTCTGTACAAGACTCAACATCTGAATGAACCCGATGACCATAGCCACGACCACCGTGATCACCGTCAGCACAATTGAATAATACAAAATAGCAATCTGATCCTTCGCGAGCGCGGTAGACGTATACAACGCCATCATCAGCGCCCCATCAACCGTATCAAGCAAACACATCCCCACAGTAAACAGCACCGGAAAAATCAAAATCAACCAGATACTCGTCCCTTTTGCCCCCTGAATACTCGCAATCCCCAACAACGCAACCTCACTCGAGGTATCAAACCCCAACCCAAACATGGATCCCAGCGGATACATCTTCCACGGCTTGTCAATGAGTTTGAACATTTTCTTGAACAGGTAGAAGAGGCAGCCGGCACCTTTGATTTCGAATTTGTGCTCTTGGTCAGGGGCTGTGGCGATTAGTTTTTGGAGCTGCTGAATCAGTTTGTAGAGGATGTATATATTCAATATTCCGAGTATGATCAGGAATCCGGCTGAGACGGATGTACCTATTATTCCTCCAATCTTGCTGAATGCACCAAATTTAGAGCTGATTGCTGAGGCTGTGGCGGCGACGACTATGGAGGTGATTATGACGATGCTATTTGAAGAGAAAAATGATCAGTATTCGTTTAATCTTGTTGTGACTAGTAAGAAGACTGGATACTAGCGTACGTTGAATGACCAAGTGAGAAAAAGGTGCCAACAGTGACGGGACGTTGACCTGATGCCACAAGCCGCCGCGTCATGAGATCAATGGCCTGATATTGAAGTCAATACAAGTCTCTGCTTAGACGTCTGGAAAAGAGCAAATACAGAAATATGGTCGGCGTCCAAAGCATGACGTAGACCGAGAGTATATGAAAGCACAGCAGTAGATATCATAGCTCTGCAAAATAGTAAGAAGCCAACTCATGGATTTTGAGAGGTCCCTCCGGGCATTATGATCTTACGGATAGTAATGCTAGCGTCCCATCAGCTACAATGTAGGAAAACTTAACATAGCACTATCTTACGAGAACGATACCCACAGCAACCCAGACAGATACATTTACAAGAATCAGTCCTAAAATAATGGCCACAGCTGGTAAAGGTAACTTCCGGAGGCCTGGTACGCGTCTATGGTAGACAACGGCCCGTCTGTTGATAACACTCTTCATCTCTGGGATGCCCATACTTGCCGATTTTCAAGGCTCAATGCCGGTAAAGGCGTCAAGCTTGGTAATAGAAGACTGCTCCACAGAAGAACATCCTGAGTGAACATATCAACGAGCTGTTCTTGTCATGTTCACATAATTGTGTCATGAAGGGAACGAGAAGTCGAACCGTGGCCGACGACTTGCTTTTTGCGGCATTTACAGTAGCATATTCAACAGTCGAAGCTCGCTCGGGGCCTGCCGCTTTAGCGAGGGAGCTGGGTTAGCAGAGGTGAGCGGCACCACCAGTGGGTGACAAAATTCATGGCCGGTCTAACTCATTTAGGCAACATGTGTAGGCTAGTACACTAAGTGATTCTACTATCATCAACGCCTCGCCAGATAGCTACTACTACGGTTCTAACTCAAGGACCCTCCGCCCATTACCACATAGTATCCTACGCCGCCCGTGGCATATCCGCGATACGCCTGCGTACCACGCGAACCTCATAGGCACTGGGGGAGTTGGGTTAAGCTACATTTGGCTAGACCGGCCATGAGTTTTGTCACCCACTGGTGGCACCCTACCCCAGTGTGTGCAACTCTCAAGTGGGGGCTGTGGCTAGTGCGGCTGAGATGTCCTGCCTTATACAAGTGTAGTACTGTCTGTACTCCATCATCTTCTCAGGGAAGACTTTGTGACAAGGCTTGAGGCCAATAACCAATATACTGTCCGGTTCCATCAACTTCAGTACACTGGCGTTTCTCCATAGTCTTAATTAGTCCTCGCTCGAGCCTGGCTAGGCAACATAATGATCAGACTTGACGCCTCAAACTTCTGCCACCATCATTGTGCCTAAGCATGTGATACGATGGCTTCCTTCTACTTCAGCGGTATGCCAGCACTAGACCTCAGCTATTCCGCTCGGGCGCTGTCTCGAAGCCAAATTACCAATCCATCCACCAACAGCGAAGTACGCTCGCAACGGCGAAACCCCGCCGATATACTCTCGTTGCTCCCTCTGGTAGGCGGTGATGTGATTCAACAAGCCATCGGCCAGCTTTCAGGTGACCCGTACCTCCCAACACCAGTGGTCTTCTCATTCGGTTGGGTCGCGTACACTTTCAAAGCGTTGCTGTCGGCAGCGGGCGACAATCGACTAATGCCTGCACCGAATCTAGAATCAATCATTATTGATGTTTCCCATGGCCATATGAGATAAAATCAATCCTGGGTTCTTGGTCGTATTCTTCGTGACTATGAGATCTTTTGGATGCCCGGAGCTGTTGGTGCAGAACTAGACAGCATCCTTGTGAGAGCTAACAGCCCGCAGGCAGGGCTTTGCGTGGCCGCATTTGAGGCAGACCCTAAAGGGATAGCTGGCAGGCCTGCAAAAGACTGGCTGTGGGCGTCTGGATATGCGGTCGCAGTCCTACAGCTAGTCATCACCGCCATCCCCTGGATATTTTGGTCAGCATGGGAGATCTTCGTCATCACAGCTACGGTACGACGTTAAGAGTGAAGCACCCAGAATGTCATCTTATCCACCATCGCTGGTCCGACGGGACCTCGTCTTCATCCACTACAAAGTCTCTCCAATGCCCGTACACCTTGGCATTGAATGTAGACTCTGACGACCATCGCTTTATCTGTATCTTCGTGAGGAAAGTTGCCTGGATGATTCCATCTCTTTCAGATGTCACCGACACAAGAGCTGACTCGTTAGCATCTTGAGGATTGAGGATGAAAGCAGGTGTCGAGGTGTCCTTCATGAGCTTGTCGAAATTGACGGTGGCGAGGAAGATCTCACGGTGGTGGTTCGTTGCTTTGGGTGTCATCATTGCCTTTGGAAAGGAACTTTGCGGATCTCCAAGAAAGATACGATCTATCTGGTCGACTGGAAGTTGTTGCCGTTGAGTGGCATTCGTCCTTACAATCCAGCCAGCGAACTGAACATGAAGGCCATCTGCATCGCACTTTGCAGCACTACGGTTGGAAAAGTCTATGTCTTCGCGCAAGCCGAGGAGAGATGCTGGCGCCCAACTGAAGCCATCATCCGTTAATTTCTTTGCGGGATTGAAAAGCACAGCCGCGGGTATCTCGCCCATGAAAGTATATATTTTTTGCATCCTAGCCTCAGCAGATCTTTCACTAAGGATCACGGAAATCTGCTCAGGATCAAGCCCCAGGAGCGGACCCAAGCACACTGCTTCGTCCTCTCTCTTGCTGGTCGTTCTGTACTTAAGGGCTCGAGTGAGAGAAGCGTAGGTTCTGTCTCTTGATGTGAATTGGGGGAAAGCGCTGAAGACTGTCCTCATGGCGGTCTCCGTCTGGTAAAGGCTCTTGACAGACCTTCCTGCAATAGCGTTGAACTCCAGTGGTCCCTCAGCAAATTGGATGTCAAGTTTGCTGGCGTTTGATGTCTTCTCGGATATCACAGCTTCCTGGAGCGTCCAGAGTCTTCTCATCCAACCGCAGCACAGGACCCTTGTCGCAAGTTCAGTCCGACTGCAATCCTTTGAACATTGCTGAAGGTCTGCATCTACCACCAGAACACGACGAGACTGACGATAAGTCTCCGCCATTCGTCGAATTGCAAGATTTCTGGCAGCCTTGTGTTCTAGTGCAACGGGTATGCATAGTGTGTCTATCCAGAACGCCGGCTGAAGAAAGCGCTTCACTCCTAGCTTAGCGCAAAGCTGTTTCAACCGTAGGACTTGACATCGGGGTAGCGAGTTCTCCTTCGGATTTCCCATACCATGAGCCCAGACATGTGAGAAGGCGACATAGTCCACAGTATCTGACTTATAGTCTAGGACTTTCACTTCGATCGGAACATTGTCTTCTGGTTCAAAGGGCACGTATATGATAGGGAAGCTTCCGTCGTGCAGTATCGAAGATAGCTTTTCCTGATCAATTGTAATCTGAGGACATGCTGCATTGTCAGAGCAGCTCTCCACGTGCTTGGTCTCATAGTCACTCTCAGAGGTTTGGAGAGCTAAACATTCCTCGTCAGTACACCTCTCGCGCTGCAATCTTTGAGAGAACGGCCGCCTTAGCAGGCTCGCCAAATACAGCCCAGTTGTATCCAATTCTTTGAAAAGCATCAGGCTTTCGTATGGACACCAGCCGAGCTTGTGCAATCGATCCTGAAGCGGATTTTGCGGTCTGAAGTTGTAGACTTGTTGAAGGGGAGAAGGGTCAACCGGCCACACCAGCGCCCCAGCATTCTTGAAGGTCTCCCCTAAGATTAAAATAGAGAGGATCGAATCCAGCGATATTACCGATGAGACCCTCCACCTTCCAAATTGATGGGGTGCATCCCAATAGATGTCGAAGAAACCAAAGACTTGTCGCAAAACATGGCGAACCAGCTGTTGCCTTCGGTGACATTCATCATGACTTAGCTCTTTTGCAGACACCATAAGCTTGTCCAGATGCTCTCGAAGACTCATCGAGGTAACGATTAATTGACTATGCAGCTCATGCACGAAGTCTTTCAAATCAACATCCAAGCCTCCAATCCGGAACACGTCATAAATCACCCCAAAGTAGAGCCATGATTGCAACAGGGCGTCCGGTGACTTGATCTGGCTTTTGTGTTCGTTCACACGTACCGGGCCGAGTGTGCGATCTATTTGCCAGCCCATGCGCTCAGGGAACCCGGCAATGCCTTGGCCGTCGTAGTCTCTGGGTTGGCAGAGACAGGGAATTTTGGGAAGAGCGTAGGCGGAACCTTTTATGGTAGGAAGGTGATCCATGCCCCGAAGTGGTAGTGCTTCCTGCTGTTACGACTGTGAAAATGGATTCTGCCAGCCTTGTGCAATAATTGTCTAAGGAAGACCTGGGCGAGGAATAGTTCTGACCGTGAATGATTCCAGCTTCCGTTCTTGACTTCGCTCAATCACTATAAGGCACGGCTCCAGTCAATCGCACACAGTATTGATTAATGTCGGCAAGAGAACTTGTGGGCAACAATTGCCGTGACCCGCGACCAATCGGAAACCGGTCATGCACCATATTATCACAATCTCGCGCCTTGTTTCAACGGCAATGTGAAATACCGGCAGATCTTTAATCAGGCTGGGAGCTTGTACTCCAAGGCGCTGAAATTTTGCCTGAAATCGCCTGCAGAGTTTAGCGCTGTTGCCTTACAGGTCCTCATGCTGACAGGCTCTCGGTGGCAAAGGATCAAGAATCTTTAGCACCCATTTCAAGAAGTCGTGAAAGAGGAGTTCTGACGCCATAAAGACGGGACGATGGGGTCTCCAGTCGAGGAGGGTTCCAATCGGACTCTTATTCATAAGATCTGCAGATTTGGTCAGCGCGAGAAATTATTCGTATAAGCCCAAAAGAGGTGAAATATTAAAAGCCGACTAATGATTTAAACTTGGATACCAAAATGTCACTCACCACTTTCCGCAACCACTGGGAGCACCCTACAGGCATCCTCTCCGTCCTCCTCCTCGTCCGCGGCGATGTAATTCAGAAAGCACTCGCTCAACTTGCAGGAGGTCCTTACTACATCACGCCCGTTGCTTTCTCCTTCGGATGGGTCAGCTATGCCGTCACCACTCTTCTATCTGCCCTTGGAGAGGGCAAATTGATGCCTGATGTGGACTGCTCATCAATTGCGGTCAATGCAAGGGAGGCTTCTCGTCGAACGAATGGGTCGTGGGTGCTAGGACGTCTGCTCAGGGATTGGGAGATGCGAGCAGAGTATGGGTACAAGGATGCGGCGTTGGTGGTAACAGTGTTCCAATTTGTTGGTAATGACCAGCATCAACCCTGTCTACTTGCAAGGAGCAGAGGATCAGACGTGGAGCGCAATAGGCGGCGAGGTTCCGAGCAGCGGAAGCGGCAGCAGGGCGTGCCAACCCTAGATACATTATGGTTCGCAGGTTTTGGCGTGATCCTTACGCAATGCGTGATCGCTGTCATCGCCATGTGCACGACAGGCAGCTGGCTGACGCTTACCGTTACTGTGGGTGGGACTATTCTCGCCCTTGCCGGCGGTGCATTGCCGCAGTGGAGGCACGAGAAGTGGAATTGTAGGAAGTCCGATCCTGCGGGCGAGCATGGCACGAAGAGTGCAAAGACGGTCGTTCTCACCAGAGGCAATGGCCATAGACATGTGATAATCATCGTAGACAGTGACCGCTCAGGCATCGACCTGGAGGACCTTGCTGCGGGAAGGGTTGACCGATCACAAAGCACTTTACCTGCCGTGCTGATATTGGCGATCTTATGGGTTGGTCTTCTGCTCTTTGCCGGCAACTCAACAGACAATTCCTGGTTTCTAGTAGCAATAGGCAGCTTGGGAATGGCACAGAATGTGGTCACAGCTGCCTACCCTCGGCATGCAGGAGCTCTGGGTATTCACCTGGGGCGACCAGACTTCATACTCCCAGACCCTCCGTCAAAGGATCACGAAGGGAAGGAAAAATGCAACAAAGTCTTTCAAGTCATCAAGAAAACAGAAAGGAGAATGTATGAAGCATATGGTACTCCACGAGTTGGAATGTCCTTGCTTTCAATTTTCTTTCCTGCCGGCTTACGGCCGCATGAGGTTCAGTGGCAGGAAGAGCAGGAACAAAAGTACAAGGAGGCAGACCAAGGGAATACCACTGCGGATGAGAACAAGGCGGCAATTGCCATGTTGGATGACTTTCCGACGAACCTGACAACATCTAAAAGACATCTAAAAGACGAGAGAAGACGTTCTTCGTAATTTCACCATAATCGATCAAGAACAATTCCCGTCATCCATACACCACGACCGATTCGTCTCATAAACCCTCGTTACCTCCAAGGTATTAGAAGACGCGATTTGCTCCTGCGGCGCATGTTCCTCTGGGCAGACCACGACGTTCGCAACCCAAGCTCCGCACAAAGTGTTAGCAGATATCTCCTCCATACGCACCAGCACAGCCATAACCGCCCACCGGGACTCGTACGGTAGCTTCTGCATAACGAAAGCCACGCGACGGCGTAAAAATTGCACCCAGGAAAGCTGCCTGTCTTGCTCAAATTCCAAATACGCCATATAGCTTTGCCCCTCAAAAATGAAGTTGACGGCATGCGAGGTATACTCATCTTTTAGCGTGACGAGATCGAGTTCGAAGCCCGGCAAACTCACAAGCATACCCTTTGCATCTTGCTTACAAGCAACATTCAGGCCTGCGAGCGCCCGGTTGCCGCCCTGTCACAGGATCGTTTGAGGCATCCATCTGCATCCATCGACGTCGATCCTAGGTCTGATAGTAAAGAGCAAACTTAGTGGCACCTCGTCCATTCCGTGGAACAACTTGATCATACCTTCCTGATGCGAAAGGCCAATGAAATCGGCAGGGTCCTGCCCCACTAGGGACGCTATGCACAAAGCTTCATTTTCCTTTCTAGTCGTAGTTCTATACGCCAATGTCGACTGCAGCCTTTCAAGCATCTTCCAAACCCCACTAACCTCGTACAATACGGCATAGAGACCGTTCATTTCCATCGACACGTCGATTAACAGAGGTTCCATAAACATTCTACGGACCGGTGTTCTAAATGCCGTGGAACTCAGGAGGCTTGTGGTTGGCTCTTCTGGCATGGGAGGGTATCTTTGGTTGAAGTAGGCATCGCAGTCTTCGAGTCTGAAGGGACGGTCGCGGAATTGGTAGAGATTTCCTTTGGCGAAGACGGCCTATCAGGCATTTAGCTTATCATTGTACGCTCACATGGGATGTGCCGGCCCACCTCCTGCAATGTCCACAGCCGAAATCGCCACTTACAAGTGATTTTTTTCAGAAAAGTATCCGACGGTCTCAAAGCTACAGGCATCGAATGCAGTGAAGAGTCTAGCACAAGTACTTGGCCTGCTATCTCGTAGGTGCTCTGCATCTTCCGAATCGCGACTTTCTTGAGTGCCTTGGAATGAGGTACGCAGATAGTATCGATCCAGAATGGGATGCTGATACCGTTTCTATAGGGATAAAAAGCGTCCACACGCTCTTGAACCCACTGTAGTTGGCAGAGCCACATCTTGTTTTCTTTCACGTTGCCCAAGCCACTACCGGACTTCAGCCTGACCATCTTTGGTCATGAAACAAGGAGAGACCTACTCTGACCAGACGTGCGATATTGCGACGTATTCGGCAATTCTAGACACTACATTCTGGGGAAGACTCTGATCCCCAGCTGATAGAACCTCTAAACGTCCATTATCCGTATCAAACCTCACAACCGGCACCTCTCCCTTTTCAAGCACACGCGCAACACTCACCCCACCTTCCCCTTCCGCCTCCCAAAACCAGCAGTCCTTCCCTTCCTCACACTCCACCCTATGCAACGGCTCATACTTCAGCTCGTTTAGGGTATCCCTCGAGCACTCATCATCCGTGCATCCTTTATGTGCTATGCCAGGGCGCCGACGATTTAACGCGCTTACAGCATACTTCAACGTAAACGTCTGATGCTCAAGAAACCGCACATCTCGTGGACAGAATACCGCAGCTTGAAATCGCCGATCCAGTAACTCATGTGCTCAGAGCGCACTCGCGAGAAAACTTGGTGGAGATAGCCGGGCTTGCCGAGGGTTTCGGTGAGGATATAGATGCATAGTATCAGTTTTTGTACTTCCAGAAAGAGTTCTGCGCTGATCCACTCAAGCACTGTAAAATGGTCAGCTAGTTCGTAGAGGCCCGTTGCGAAGCCCATGGCGAGTTCGAGGCGAGAGGCTACGATTTTAGGGATTAACATTCTGGCGCTTTGCGTCATGGTCCTGCAACTCCCACTCCACGAGCATGTCCGGGACTGCTTTCGTTGTCAAGTTAACCCTAGAGCCACTGTCGCGCTCGATGAATTCTCCTCTCTCAAAACTTGATGCCTCCGGAAGCAGCAGCTTCCTGACCTCTTCTAACAGACCGAAGAAAAGCCATGATTGGACCACTGAATATGCATTGTCTATGATATCTGGGGCGCGGCTTTCCATTTTCGTTTCTACAATTTCTGGTGATGGCCACGAGACGCGCTTGCGCTTTGCAAATGTTTCGAAGTCGAGGTGGTCGTAGAGGTGTTCGGCTTTGATGTGGTAGGGGATGGTTATGGGGGGTTAGGTGAGGGGAGAGGGTAGAAGTATGTGGTCCACGGTCGCAGTCGGTAATTCCTTGCTCAATTCAATACCAGTGCCTGTAGCTTAGCATGGCAGGCGTAATCGTACGCCGCTGATCTTTGATTATGCGTCTGCTGTTTTGAAAGGCTGCTTGAGGGTCATGAATCCTATGTTCTTCTATATTCTGTGGAAGCTATAGATGTCAACCGTTCGGTCATCGTAATAAATATTCCTATGCTAGTTTTCTCCCTCCTAGCCCCCCAGGGCCCACTTACAGCAGCATCGACCTACTGATAATCACGTACGAGGTTGCCGTTGCCATCGGGATATACTAGCAAGTCGATGGCAAGAAGAAACAATACAAACAAAACCACAAAACCACAACACCATTGAACCAGCGCCACAGGCGAGCATTCTACCCTTAAATTAAGAACCCAATATGCTATGTATTGAAACCCAGCAAACGAGAAGGTAGCTCTCCCAGATCTCATCAATATGAGGCTACTTGGCTAACACGCCAATGCTAGGCTTCTACAGGTATCACGGCTAACTAGGCCGTTAAAGAATAGCCTACCGCTCATAAGGGGATAGCCTTTTACTCGTCATCGAATTTTCCAGCTGGCTGGAAGATCGGCTTGGACTATTACATTCCAAGATGCATTCACACATTCTCCTATGTATAGACTCGCTCTGCTATCCTGGAGGTCTCGCTGGTCGTTTTTATCCTCGAGCGAAACAGGGGGGGCCTGTTAGGAAGCTACTGCATGCTTCCAGGCTAGGCATCTCCCGATATTAGTACACGTCGCCTATAGTAACAGCCGGAGATGCGTTGCTATGGAGTATACGCGTCGCCATAGGGGTTACGCGTCGCTATGGGGCAAATCCGCTATGGGGTAAAAGTTCACCTGAAGCTTAAAAGCCTGAAAGTAAGGTGAAATAGGGGCTCTAGAACATTATTTTCGCTATTATTTATATATAGAAGGGTTTACCCCCGACTCGGTTACACCCCTAACTCGGTTACCCTACTCTAACTCCTTAACCGTGCTGTCAAGAGATAGACTGTGAATAGGCTAAGCTATTAATAGTTTATGGATATGGTTTGGTTTGTTGATAATAAGTTGATTTTTATTAGAGTCTATGGAGTTGCAAGCTGGTATGTGGCCAGTGCCAAGGGCACGCTAGTCCCGATCAAGCATAAGGCTTGGCGTTTCGTGACAACATGCCCACAGAAAACGAAAAAGCTCAGCGTCCTCGCTGACGACAGCAACGCCATAGGATGACGCAATCATGCATCCGGGGGTGCCACCGAGTTGACCAATCAGGGGAGCAAGCGTATGTACCGAAAGAAGGCAGGCGTTTTGAGTACTGGAGTGGTGTAGAATGAAAAATGGAGGTCTTGGCGCTGGCTTGGCGCAAATCGGGCTGGCCAGCTCTGAGTCGAATGGCGAGCTCTTTGCAAGCAGAACTGTTTTAGCGCGGCGCTAGCCAGATCGGGCCTAGCTTGGAAGAATCGGATTTGCCCCAGTCAGGGTGGTAGTACTTGGCCGATGTAGTCCCCTGCTTTTGCTCTTTCTGAGGTAGCTGCTGAGGTAGCTGCTGAAAGGATATAATAACGTCCTTGACGCCATTATTCCGCGTATGAGCTAGGTCCTTGCGACGAGCGGCAAAGACGTAGATATCACGGGAAACGACGTGCTTCCTAGCGCTGACAATAGGGCCCCGTGTAGATGTAGACCCTTGCTCTTTCTGCACGTCTAGGGCCGCCACGAAATAGTCGTCTTCTTCTGCCTTGAGTGGTTGTTCGTATGGGGCAGGAGGTACTGGCTGAGCAATTGGCTGCTGCTGGACAGGGATATATTGCTGGGGCCCTAGGCGTTCGTCTAATGCCTTGTCGAGCATGCTGGTAAACAGGGTCATAAGAGTATTCAGGCCATGTGCTTGTTCAGCGGTGAAGCCGGGAATGGACGGCGTGTTTGGGGTGGCCATGGTAGACTGCCTATTGAAAGGGTCTAGGGGTTCTGCGGTTTATGGGGTGCGGAACGCTGTAGATGAGCGATTTTGGTGCTGAGGTAGGTAGGGACCCTGTTTCTGGGGCTGGATGAGCGGAAGCGACTAGATTACAAGGCTATTCTGCCGTTGCTACCATGTTGTCAAGAGATAGACTGTGAATAGGCTAAGCTATTAATAGTTTATGGATATGGTTTGGTATGTTGATAATAAGTTGATTTTTTAGAGTCTATGGAGTTGCAAGCTGGTATGTGGCCAGTGCCAAGGGCACGCTAGTCCCGATCAAGCATAAGGCTTGGCGTTTCGTGACACGTGCGCTTTAATACTATGATTGCGCGTGCAAAACTGTAGTAATTACTATTTTCTATAAGTCTTATACCAGGATCTACGTTCATATTATTATACTTTATAAGTTATAGTAAATTAATTATTTGGTCTTTAAAAGATCCCTAAAGCTATACCCCGGAGCGAGAAAATTTATAGTTCTAGGTACTCAGCCCTATTGTAAAGCGGTAGTGCGTTATATACGCCTACGCCCCGCCAAAGGCGCTAGTATATTGTATGCGCCTACGCCCCGCCACCTCTATAATATTATTACTTATCGATACGGGGTTTTAGCCTTAGTATCGCGGGGTTCTAACTTTTAATAATCCTATATCGAGTTAGTATTCCCCCGTTTTATTAGAATCCTTAGAGATTAGTTCTATTATTAAATCTAGGATTTAAAAACTACCTAATAATAAACCCCGTAATTACCTTATATCTTTTATATTATTACTAAGCCACTAGCTCTACGCTAGCGGCCTTAGGTATTATAATTCTAATCTTTTAAACCTTTCTAAAGAAAAGATTTATCGTTATTATAATATCGGGTTTAACCTCGGGACGTCTAGAAGAATTTAGCGACGATAATATCGATTAACCCCCCTCCGATAACCCCCGCCGTAAGAACGGTAGTAAATTCGAAGGTATTATTACCCCTGAAGAGACTTTAGACGTATAGCTTAAAGCTACTAGGGAAGAAAACCGTCGTCTTAAATAATAATAAGAGTTAGGGGTATTATAAGCTTAAAATTAAAAACTATATAATTCTATTATTTCTACGCCCGCTAGCGGAGCGCTAGTAGAATTTATTATTTATAATAGAGATCCCCTAATTATTACGCCTACCGGTAAAATAATAATAAATTTAACTACGTTTAGTAAGGATATCCTTATTAGGGCGAAAACGCTACGCCCTAATAAAATACGTTCTTATAAGGGTACGAGCGAAGGTAAATATTTATACTAGTTCCGCGACGTAAATATTAAATTTTTGATTAGTCTTAAATATTTCACTACCGACTATTTAAAGATCGTATATTATATAGACTCGTTAAAGGGTAACTCTTTAACGTAGTAGTATAGGTACTACGATTTATATAATTTAACTAGTATTACGTTTAGTTTTTTTAAGAAGTTTCTTTTTAATTTAATAATGAATTTAATTAACCGTCGTTTCTTTATTTATAAAAAGTAGGAGGAAGCTAAATAATAGTTTTATTAAAAGATATCGTTATTTAAGGCCTACTTTAAAGAAATAAAGGCCTAGTTACCCCCGTTTTTAGAGGAGTATAAATTAAATTTCTTCTTAACTAAACTTAAACCTAAGTTTAAAAATAAGATCCTTAATATTAATAATATATTTATTTAAAGAGAAGAAATTCTTACCTAAATTATTATATAAGAAAAGAATCTAAAGTATATATAGTTAATAGGCGGCTTTAATTTTAATTCGGGTTCCTAATTAAAGAACCTTAATAAAGGAAAATTTATAATAAACCGAATTATTAAACCTAATACCGGCGATAATATTAAATAAATATATTTAAAGGAGAAGGGTAATAAACGTAAAGTTAATATTACTAATTCTTCGTATAATAAGATTATTTATTATTATTATAAAGTAGAAGGCTATATTAAGCCTAAATATCCCGATATAAATAAACTAGTTATAAACGTCGGTACGATATCGGTAAAAAACGATTAAACCTAATTTACGCCTCGGAAGAAAGATAAGAAAAATAATTAATAGAGGTATACCCTTTTATTCTTTTTAAAGATTAGATTACTCTTTAAAATAAAGTTAGGTAATTTATTACCTTAATTAACTTAAAAGTATAGATTAATTTAATTTTATAACGGTTCGTCGTTAAAAACGATTTAGAATCTTATAATACTACTTTACTATTAGCTAAAGTAATTAACGGGTAAAGTATATATTATTATAATATATATTAATTAAATTATTAGATAGTCGATAATTAAGGTTAAAGGCGTGAATATAATATTTTATTCTACGTTATAAACTTTAAAGATTTAGACGTTATTCTAGGTATACCTAAATTATATTAATTAAAGATATTAATTAATCCTAAGGCGGACTAATACCGGTTTAAGATTAATTCTAATAATTTATAAATTAAGGAACCGGCCAAGTTCACTAATAGTTTTAAAAATAAACCGAATATATTCGCGGTCGTATACGCTACGGTATCGCGAGGCGAATAGGAAGAACTTCCTAACCTAAAGATTCTTAAGAAATTTATAGGGTTTTATAATATTTTTTTCAATAAAAAAGCGAGTACCTTATCTACTTTTAAATAAAGAAATTATATTATCGAGATAAAAGTTAATAAAGAACCGCCTTATAAACCTCTTTATAACTTATCTTAAACTAAATTATTAGAGTTACGACGTTATTTAGAATCCTTATTTTATAAGGGCTAGATCCGTTATTTAATTTTATTAACCGGAGTACCTATTCTTTTTATATTTAAAAAGGATAATAGATTACGTCTTTACGTAAATTACTAGGGCTTAAATATAATAATTATTAAAAATCGATACCCGTTACTCTTAATTACTAAAATATTAGACCGTTTATATAGTTCTAAAATCTTTACGAAGTTAGACCTTAAGGATATTTATTATAAGATCCGGATTAAGGAAGGCGATAAATAAAAAATTATTTTCCGAACTCGTTATAATTATTTCGAATATTTAATTATACCTTTTAGGCTCGCTAACGCACCGGTAATATTTTAAACTTATATTAACCGTACGTTTATAAGTTTAGTAGATATAACGTACGTAATATATCTAGATAATATCCTAATTTATAGTATTAAGCCGGCGGAGTATTAATAGTATATTAAGTAAATATTTAAATAATTACGTTAGTTTTAGTTATTTATTAACCTTAAGAAGTACCGATTTAATACCGAAACGGTCGAGTTCTTAGGTTTTATAGTATTTACTAATAGGGTAGTTATAGACCCGGAACGCGTTAAGACTATTAAGGAATAACCTTAACTAAAAATATATCGGGAAGTATAAGTCTTTTTAGGCTTCGCTAACTTCTATAAGTAGTTTATTTATAGTTATTCTAGTATAATTATACCGTTTACTAGCCTATTTAAGGGTAGTAAAATAAATAAGAAAATAAATCCGTTTAAATAAATAGACGGCGCTGCGGAAACGTTTTAAATCTTACGAGATATATTCGTAAACGCGTCTTTTCTACGTTATTACGATCTAACTAAATAATTACGTATAGAGACGGATACTTCTAACTTTAACCTTAACTCTATACTATTATAATAAGATAAAGATAATTATTAACGTTTTATAGTATTCTAGTCACAGAAATTAAATCCCTTAAAATAAAACTATAAGATTTATAATTAAGAATTACTCGCTATCGTAGCGGTTATAAAATAATAACGATACTACTTAAAAGGTAGCCCCTATTATATTAAAGTCTAAATTAATTATAATAACTTAAAGGGTTTTATAAAATAGAAGGAGCTAAACTTTAGGTAGGCCCGTTAAGTATTTAAATTAACTACCTATAACTTTAAGATCTTTTATCGGGCTAGGAAATTAAATCCTATTAATATACCGTCGCGGCGCTTTAATTATAAGGGAGTATCGTCGTTAAATACTAAATTATTATTAACACTTTAGAATAAACTTACTTTTTAGACTAGTAGTTAATTATCGGAAGGAGATAAAGAAATAAGGGTAGCTATAACCCTTATTTTTTAAATTATAAAATTAAAAGTAGTAATTCTAAGGCGGGATATTATAATAATATTTAAAACTACGTATAATAATCCTAAAAAGCCTATTAAAACGCTAATTCGAGAATTATAAACTTATAATAATTAAATAAATTCTTTTCGAACTAAAGCGAATATATTAAAGGACCGCCGTTATATAAAGAATAAAATATGGGTTATAGATTTTAAGAGATTATTAAGATATAACGGTCGCCTTTATATACTAAGGGATAAAGCTCTAAGAGAAGAGTTTATAAAGAGGTATTATAATAATCCTCTAATAAGCTATTTTAGCGTTATAAAGTCGTATAAATTATTTACCCGAAAATTTTTCTAGGAGGGTAGCCTAAAGTAAGTTACGGACTATATTAAAATTTACGATATATATTAACGGATAAAGGCGCCGCGATATCGCCCGTATAATAAATTAAATTCGCTTCCTATTACTATTTAATTATAGAAGGAAATTTCTATGAATTTTATAACTAGTTTACCGCCTAGTAAATATAGAGGTACCGTCTATAATACTATCTTTATCGTAGTAGATCGATTTACTAAAATAACTAGGTATATACTTATAATTATTAAAATCGATACCGTTTAACTAGCGGAAGTATTCTACTCTAAAATTATTTACCGCTATAGTATATTTAATAGTATCGTTAGCGATAGAGGCTTTATTTTTACGAGCGCCTTTTAATCGGTTATATATTTTTATTCGAAAATAAAACGACGCCTAAATATTACTTTTTATCTTTAAACGGATAGGTAAATAAAGCGTTTAAATTAAATACTAAAATACTATTTACGTATATTTATTAATAATAAATAAATTAATTAGGCTGGATTACTACCTATAATAGAATTCTTAATAAATAATAGTTAGAGTACCGTCGTCGGAACGATATTATTCTTCCGTATATATAGTTATTATCCTAAAATCCGTTAAGAGGTCGAGGACGACTTTAGGGAAGAAAGAGTACTAGTTATAAATAATAAAGTATAATAATTATAAATTTTAAGAAATAAAGTTATAAAGCGCTTTTAAAGCGCTACCGAATATTAAGTTAAATAGTATAATAAAACGTATAAACTATAAAGTTATAAGGTTAGCGATTTAATTATATTAATAACTAAAAATCTAAAGTAAAAGCGCCTAAATAAGAAATTATCCTATAAGTTTATAGGGCTCTTTAAAATTATTAATAAAATAAGAGTATAAATTTACTACTTATTACTATTTTTTATATATAGAATCTATAATACCTTTTATATATCGTTACTTAAGTTATATTATCTTCGCGATTATATTAATATAGCGGAATCTTTTATATAAGCCCCCGAATTTATTAATAATAATGAGTTATAGGAGGTAGAAGAGGTAATTAATAAAATTAAGAATAGGGAAGGTATCTAGTATAAAGTTAAATAAACTAGTTAGGGCGAAGAATATAATTAATAATTATTAGACGAAGAGTTTATTAATATTAATAAACTAATTAAAGTCTTTAAATAGGCGGGTAGTAAATATAAATATATAAATATATAAATATAATTAAAGAGGTTACCTAGTTGTATAAGATAATAAAGCGGAGTAAACGGAGCCGATATTAAAAGTAAATATTATTACTTTTATATTAATACTTATATAACGGATATTCTCCTCTATATTTATAACCTTATTATACGGTTTTAGGGTATAACTAAATTTAATTTACTATTAAACTATTTATATACGATAGCGATAAGATATTATATTTATAAAAATATTTTTACTTTAGGTATAGTCTATATAGATATTTAAAATATACTATTAAATAATATATCTAGGTAAATTTAGCTAGCGCCGATTTAAGAAAAAAAGAATTCGATATCGCTATTATATTATACGAAAGATTTAGTTATTATCGGAATTATTAAAAAAAGATATAGTCTCCTTAATATAATCCTTAAGAATATTATCTTCCTCGGGACTTTTTAAGTCCCGTTTATACTAGCGGAAACTCTCGATCTTTTTTTCGAGAATTTTATTTATCGCCTTTAATTCCTTAATACGCTAGTTCGCCGCCGTTAATTAATTCTATAAGTTAGCGATTATAGTAGGGGCTTACCTACTAATTACTATTATTTTACTATATATTTTACGTTACTAGGTAATTTCCTTATTTATTAAATTACGTTTATATTCTTCTTTAAGAGTCCTATTACCGATATAAGTATATTAATATATAAATCTCCTTACCTTCCTTCGGAAAGGTTTAGGGATTTATTATTATTGATATATACTATTTTAGAGCTTACGGTCATAACTTACCTTTACGTAATAATCGATTCCGTGGCGATTAGTATAATAGAGTATATAAAGAGGGGACGTACCTCGAATATAATTATTATTAAATTAGTAGAAATAGACCTAGTAAGGGAGCTATAAAGCGTAGTAAACTATTATTATAGTTAATATTACGTAGTCGCGTTAATAGCGGACTAGTTATATTTACTAGTATATTTATAACTAAAATAAATTAGTATAAACAAACTAATACTATCGGTAAATAAGAGCCATTTATAGAGTTAGAAGAAAGTTATATATAACGAGAGTATTATCTATATATTAGTTATAATACTAGAATACTATTATAGAGTTAGAGTAATGATATACGAGAGAGGCTAAAGGAGTTACAAAGAAAGAAAGTAATAAACGGGCGAGTTTATTTATATAATAAACCGTCGCGCTAAATATCTTATCGTTATAGTACGTCGATACGCGCCTCCGCTCCGCTACCTCGCTCTTATTAATAGATATAATCGTTATTATAGTAGTTATATTATTACTAATCTCCCGGTATAATATTAGGGCTATACCGTTTATATATAGTACTTTACTATTAATATTTATTATAGTATAATAGGAGTATATAGTAAGGGTGTATCTACAAAAGTATAGGGTAGGCTTTAAGCGCTATAAGCGCTCGTGAGCCGGTTAAACTGGTTTAAGCGGGGTAATACTATATCTTAACTCTAGAGCGATATAAGCGCCCCTGAGAATCTAACGCGCTCCTGAGAATGTTTTTGGCTCGTGAGAATACCTAAATTTAGAATGCGCCACCAATATGGCCCCCATGCATGGCCCCACTTATGGCTATGGCCCTATTCCATTCATGGCCATGGCGCATTCCATTCATGGCCATGGCGCATTCCATTCATGGCCATGGCGCATTCCACTTATGGCCATGGCGCATTCCATTCATGGCCATGGCGCATTCCATTCATGGCCATGGCGCATTCCATTCATGGCCATAGCCCTATTCCATTCATGGCCATGGCCCCATTCCATTCATGGCCAAGGCTCCC
>JAABUW010000158.1_pt1 | contig 142665 bp, 253 predicted proteins | sample 5560081 | NCBI WGS metagenome assembly JAABUW01 (sample SAMN10711882, study PRJNA513363) | rock metagenome | isolation source: Antarctica rocks | place: Antarctica: Victoria Land, Knobhead sud
ACTTGATGCAAATATTGACTGAACTGGTGCAGGCAGCTTTACCTTATACCCCATTAACATCTCGATCGGCGCGATGCCGCCGATGGCTGTGTGTGTGCGGCTCATGTAGGCCATACGGATGTGTGATAGGGACTGTAACCAGGCGTTAGGGTGATCGTTAACATGTCGGGACAGCATTCTTTTCATGGTCTGCACCAACCTTTCCGCCGCGCCGATTCCCTGTTTCTCCACCATAAAGGAACTCTGGATGCAATGCTGTGCACAAGCGGCCAACTTTTTGCGGAGTTCCCAAGTCGGTCGGTTGGTCTGATCTCGGATCACTTTCAGATCACTTCACAATGTGCTGCTCAATGCCTTACAGGCTACCGCTCAATGCGACGTATTCAGACTTTTGCTGCCCAAAGCTGCTGATGATTTTTTGTTGGATCAATTATTGCGTAGCAACCGGGGACGTTTATGTCGCCGAGTTGGGGCTTATAAAGCAGCGGTGGCTGCGGGAAGAAGAGGCTGCAGCGACTTTGATTACTACACCATGTCACTCGTCTGCTCAATATTGTGGGCAATTTGCGACCATGGAAGAACCACGAATTGAACACGCTCACTGCGTGACTGTCTAGCAGCCGCCGTCCTGCAGTGTCATGTTTGCGTTCGGGATTGACTCTCTTCTTGCCTTGCGTTGAGCCTCCATGCATATTGACGTGGAGAGGGGATTGATCTACTGATACACTCCGAGAATGAGATTATGTCACGGGGTCCAAGAAGTGTCATGATACATGTCAATGTAGTGTCGTGGTAGTGTCACGGATCTGTCAATGCTTGACGGCTGCCGTGACACTGCCTTGACATGAAGTTGACATATTCGTGACATGCTGCCGTGACATGCAGGCTGTCATGCACAAGTGTCACGAGGACGTCATCCCCATGTCATGGAGCTGTCACGGCAGCCTCACCGTGACATGTCGATGTGGGAACCCGCGTTTGGGTTTGCAGTGACCTTGCGTGGTTATTGTTTCGTTTGGTTTGCAAGTACCTAATGCTTAACTGTCCTGCATGTTTCTGTAAGCTGCCAACACGATCTGCCTGGCCTCTCACATCCGAACTGGCGGCGGATAATTCTGAACAAAGTCGCTCGATGCTTCCATCACCCGCTGTCGTCCGAATCAACTGCTTCTGTCTGATCAGCGGCTGATACGCGCCTTCCGGCCGCGCCGCTTTGGGGCATTGTCCTTCCCGCTCTTCATAGACGCCGACTCGTAGCTGATCTTCCCGGAGCCTGCCAATGCCTCCTCCCGGCACCTGCAGGGCGGCCACGACCAAATTAAATGCATGGTTTTTGATATCTGTGCATTGCAAGCATGCTGCCAACCATATCTTGTCTGCCCACCTGCTGCAGTCGCATGTGAAGTGGAAGAACCTGCCCGCACCAGCATAGCTGTCAGCCAAGGTTTTGAAATCTCGACCCCATGCATTTGACTGCACGCTTGTCGATTGAAGTGGCAAGCACGTCAGGCAGATGCACGGGCAAAGCCCATCTGCGCACTTCTGCAGCGTTGCCTGCCGGGCGGACCGCGGCACCTCCAGGTCGATGTAGCTGATGCAGAGCTCCGCCCCGGCCTGCATCATGCAGAAGACATGCATGTTTGTATTCCTTTGCATTTACTAGGGGCTCATGTACTCAAGGCGGGCAACAGAGCATGCAGATGAAGACGAGAGAAAGACGATTGCTAAACTGCACACAGGTGTGCAGGGTGCCAAGGTCCGGACCATCTCAAGGGCAGAGACTCGAGTTTGTACTGATATACGAAACTGCTGCGTGCAGCAACAGAGTGGCGGGCAGCAGTGGAGGCACCTTGATGTCGGCCTGCGCAGTGACGACGCCAAACGCGGCCCGCCGGCGGATGATGCAGTTGGGCTGGCAGCTGCAGCCCAGTTTAAAGAAGACAAGCTCAGCAAACAGACTGATCTTGGCTTGTGAGGTCCAGCAACAAGCATGCCCACCAACCAGGCAGACCGAGTAGACCAAGTGGACCAAGCAGACAGAGCATACGGCAGACAGCTGATCGACAATGCCAATATTAGATCGGGCAATAGGAGTGGACACCTCACGATTTTGTGTATGAAAACAAATCAAGTGCACGAAATTCTTCAGTATGATCTGAACTGAACAAACTGAAATCGAAGACCACCTGTGATTGAAATACGAGGCGCTGATGAACAGCTCCCGTCCCACGGGCTCCGAGCAACCGCGCCCCGCGTGGTCCGCCACCCCCAGTCCGTCGCCGGCTTGGGCGGCTGCCGACAGCGGGCAATTGCTGTGGGCTGCCGCTGGGCCATCTTTGGCCTGTGTGGCTGCCGCCATTGGGCCGCCGCCGCCTGCCGAGTCTACGTCCGGGGGCAGGTCGCCGGGCGCTGCTGCAGCAGCACCTTCCGCGCCGGCTGCCGCTTCGGACGCTGCCGGCGCCGCGGCCGCACCGTCTGCAGCCGCGGCCGCACCGCCGCTCTCGGGCTCCCGGGCCGCGGCATCACCCAGCTCGGCGGTAGAATTCCGCTGCTGCTGCTGCTGCTGGCGTTTGGCGGCTGCAGCCGCGGCGTCAAGCTCTGCGGGGGTGGTGTCAATTTCCGCCGTCGCAGCGTCGTCTTCCCACAGCCGCCGCTGCGCCAGCTGCAGGCGCTGCAATCGCGCCGCGGCGTCTACCGTGGCACTGCTTGGCCCGTCTGACAGCCCCGCCGCTCCGCCGCCCTCTACCGCTGTCCGCTGCTCGCCGCCGCTCGCGTCGCCCGCCGCGCAGCCCGCTGTGCCCCCAGCCGTAGCTGCGGGGCTGTCCATGTGCAGCCCGAAGCTGTTGGCGGCGATGCGGCCCACCCACGACAGCAGCACCTCCTGCGACGGCCAAGACAAAAGATCATCCCGCAGCAATTTTCCTGGCGTATGTAGGGCGATATTTGAAGTTCCAGCTCGAAGTAGGACTCGAACTTGAAGCTTGAGAGATTTATTGTGGCAAGCTGAAATTAGACATATTGTTGCGCAGTACTTGCGAGGGGATGTCCGGCCAGCCGGCGCGCCGCAGCGCGGTCTGCAGGAAGGCCGTCGCGCGGCGCCACTGCTGCGCGTCGCGCTCGGACAGCGCCCCAGGGTGGAACTGCAGCAGCTCGAAGTCGGCGTGGCCCGGCCGCAGTGCCGGCGCCGCGAAGCCAGCGGCTTGGAAGCCGGTGATTTGGCACTGCGCCGCTGCTGGCTGCGGCGCTGATGGATGCTGTGTTGCCTCTGGCTGTGGCTGGGTCCCCTCTGCACCCTCTGGCCGAGCGGCGGTTGGCGGCGGACTGCTGCCTCCTGGTGTGGCGGGCTCGCGTGGCTGCGCTGGGCCGCCTCGCTGTGACAATGCCGCCGGCTCTGCTGCCTTCCCTGCTGCTGCCGTCCCTGCTGCCATCCCTGTCGCTGCCACCGCCGCCTCGCCAGAGGCAGACGGCCCGCTGCCAGCCTCGTTGGCCATGCGCTGAAGTGCCAGCAGGCCCAGGCACATGACGATGATGCAGTGCATGTCCGCATCCGCCTGCGCTCCAGGGAGCAGAGGACCATGGATAGTCGCTTCCGTTTTGGTCCAGCTGATCTCTTGTAAGCTCAATCGATGAGCTTTTGAAAGCTGTAACATCTTCAACGCTAGGACAGGGTATGTGTGCAACGGTAACCAATCCTCATCTTGAGGCCGCCAAACTGCCTGAGCACGGGGCACAGCAGGCTGTGCGGAATTCGCGGCACATGGTGCTCGCTGCCCGGCACGCCTGTCACACCTGCAAGTATCAGCAACTGCAGGTTTGATTTCCGCTGCACATGGAATACCATGGTCCAATCTGGAGACTGAGGGCGGCTTGCAAACTTGAATGTAGCATGTCTGTTTTGAGCTCGGTGACAACTGGCGCTGCCGCTTGCAGCGGCCAACACCCAGCCTCCACGGAGTTCTGCACGGGATGGCACGCCGTCACGAACGAACGCTGTTGCCGTTGCGCACCTGGCGCCTCGGCGCCACTGCTGTGCGTGGCGCGGCAGGCCTCGGAGCAATACCACGCCTGGCCGCAGGCGCCGCACTGCACCGCCAGCCGCCGGCCGCCGTCGCGCAGGCACGTCGCGCAGATGCGCTTTTTGAAGCTGGGGAATAGGGCTGTCAGATAGGCCTCCGACACAAGGATATTGTCGCCGTTGGCGAGGTCCCGAGTCGCCACCAGGTGGCGGCCCTTTGCGGCGCTGGTGGCTAGAGAGGCATGTGCGCCAGCAAAGTACTGGGCGTGACGGAGCGTGAGTTCCGGCGCAGATGAGGTACTCATAGTGGAAGGCATGACGAAGTTACTCAAGATTGATCAGTTTGCTATGCTGGTGGACTCTGCTGCAGAAGCATGCACGGCATTGCCAGAGTAGAGACGCAGCGCTTTGGCAAACGGGCATAATCGTACACCGCTTCAGCACACGAGTGATGCAAACCTTTTCTGATCCGATCCAGGAACGAACTGATACCGGTGTCACTTTGACTTTTCGTGAGGTTGCAAGACCCTGCAAGCGTGCTGCGCACGTGATTGCGCAGCATGACAAGATGAGAAGGCCGCAGCAGAGCAAAGTCAGGCTGCACTTTCGATTTGCTATCTTAAATACGCACAGGGAAGCTTCCACCCCACGGCTGCCTGTCCGGTCCAGTTCCCTGTTGAGGCACGGTTTCACAAGCTCGTTGCTGACTCCTCGATTTGCGCAACTTTCAGGCCTGCATCCTCTCTCGCATCTTGATCCATCCACAAGGGCCTTCTGCGGCCACTCATCAGCCATGGGGGCTCGCGGCAAGGTGGGCATTGATGACGCTGCGTTGATCTGCGCCGAATCGATGCGACCTTTCCATATTCAACACCCTTAGTCAAACGTTGCTTGACGATCGAATGAACAGGAGATCTGCGTCGTGCTGCTGGATGTCGGGCCGCTAATGGGCGACCTGCTGGAGCCCGCTGCGAAGGCCGTCTCCGCATTCATCCAGGGCAAGGTGTGCCCCATGCCTGCAGCTGCTGCTGGACAATGGAACGATTGCGATTCAGCAGGGCAGACATGTGCACAGAGTGTCTGCTGCTCGTGGCCATCGTCATGCCCAACTTTGAGTGTTGCCGCCTAGTCACTGCTGCGCTGACGTGCAGATGATCAACAAGCCCGCACACGAGCTGCAGCTCGTGTTCTTTGGCACGACAGGTGAGCCCTGGATCTAGATGTGCTGCTTCTGGTGGTGCGAGTGGTGAGCCACATGTCATTGTGGCCAGTCCTGATGCCACTTGCATGCCATCCAGGCACATCCAACTGCCTCAACCAGGAGATGGCGGATCAGGGCGATGACTCGCAGGTACTTACATTCGTTCAAACCACAAACTGCCACCTGGCAGGCAGGTGGGATGTCAAACAACGCAAATGCCGCAGCACGCCTTGGCATTCTGCACCTTGTCAAACGCTACCACATGGCATTCTGGGCACAGCATGCTGCCGCAGCAGAGTCGCCAGGCGCTTTTCTTTGCAACTCTATTGTTGCTAACCTTTCATAACCTCCATATGCACAGTATACAAACATCACGGAGGAGCGGCCGATGGACACGCCCGACGTCGCATGGCTGCAGTCGCTTGCCAACATAAAGCCTGGCGCCGAGGGCACGCCATCGGACTGGTTTAGCGCGCTCACGGTGGGCGTGGACGCGCTGGAGCGGGCATGTGCGCCGGAGGAGGATGGCGGCCGCGCCTCGCAGCTGGGCAAGTACAATCGGCGCATCGTGCTGGTAAGGCACAAAGCTCGTTCGACGGACTTGACTTGATCAAGCTTTCTCTATGACGAGTGCTGGCAAAATTCAATGCTCAAAGATGGCGCCGTTAGGAGGAGGGCGGGCGCGGGACGCAGTTGGGCAACGCCAACTGGCATTGGTGAGAAGCATGCTTGACGAAGATGTCACTACTTGACAGGCTGCGTGAAAGCATTCCCGGCTGCGACGCGCAGGTGTCCAACTTCCAAGCAGAGTCGCCGCCTGCGGACGACATGTTCATCGAGCACGTGGTTGGCAAATTGAAGGGCAGCGGAGGTGAGCACACCAGGAGGACGTTGCGATGCCTTCATTTAGTCATCACATATACTGGGGTTTCCTGCTATTCGAACTTTCATCCGGAACATAAATTTGTGCCCCTGGAACATCCACCTGACTACGAGTTCAGGAGTCGACTGCTGAACTGCTGAAACTGCTTTGAATTTTACAGAGAAGGGAGCGAAGGACACGCTGCTGGACGTGGTGTCCATCGACGTGCCGAATGACGGCTTTGACTCCGCGGCGGCGGGGATCAAAAACACGAACCTCAACACCCTGGCGCAGGCGCGGCTCTCCTTCCATGAACTTGCATTCTGCTATGGTACCTGACAATCTTGAACCTGGGCTGCATCGCCACTGTCCTCGCATCGCGCCTTCGCCTTTGAGTATCGGCACAGCCGGATCGCACGGATTGGGATGCAAAACAGGCCGCACAAGACCGGAAGGTGCGAGGTGTGGGCAGGCTTCAAGTGTCTTCACACGGGATCGTGCCCATGACATCTGCAGGCCAGCTGTAGTGTTGCATCAAAGAACAGTCTCACACAGTGGAAAGATGTCCTAACGTTGGGTCGCACTCTTAGGTCAGACGATGTGAGACGGTGTGTCAAATGCTGAACCCTGGACCCTCCGACAACAGGTGCTGCAAGAGGTGCGCCACAAGGAGCGACACATCCAGGACCCCGTCGAGCTGCGGACGGCATTTCGGTGAGCCCGAGTGATACATGACCTTGCTGTGCTTTCCAAGTTGGCTCCAAGAGGCAACACTGCTGCAGTTCTGCAGGAGCATGCGGCTATTGCTTAGCGACTGAGGATCCACACAGCATGGCGTGCCGTGTGGAGCCCCATGATGGTGCCGACGGTGCTCTGCCGTGGAACCCAGGCTGAAGGAGACGACCCCTACGACATTGTATGCTGGCACGCTCGACATCGGGTCCCTCATGAAGATCGGCGTCAAGGTCAGTTGGAGCAGCATGTGACAACAGTCTCCCGGCTTTAATTGTGCTGCATGGTGCTGGAAGAGTCGTGCACATGACGCAAGGCTTCGTTGAGCTTATGTCGCGATTTCTGTTGCCACGATCTAGGTTGAACGCCACAGCTCCCGCGCGGGCAGTTGAGGTTCAGTGGCCTGGCAGCTGGCTTCAGACTGCCACCTCGCCGCCGCCAGTCCTCGACAAGCTTGGTAGTCAGAGCCTCGAGTCAACGATGGCCCTGCGAACAAAACGCCTTCCCCGTTCTTGCAGGTGGTGATGAGGTGGCCGCCAAGACGGTGCCAGCGCTGGGCATATTGCAGCCCTTCTGTGCCATCGTATGTTTTCACGACTGATCAGTCCCAGTGTGGGCGTAGGCGGTGGTGAAGGTGGCCGCCGAGAAGCCGTCGGCGACGGGCATGTGGTCCGACCGGCAGGCGGCGGCTGCGTCACACGCCGTCAATGTTAGGAACCAGCACATAAACCACATCCCGCTTCCTGCAGCTCAGGTGGTGTAGAAGTCGGCCGCCGAGAAGGCGCCGGCGACGAGCAAGTGGTGCTGCCGTTCTCCATCATCCACAATCTGGATCAGTTCCTGTGTATCAGCAATCTTTTCTCACGCCGCAGGTGGTGAAGAAGGTGGCCGCCGAGAAGGCACCGGCGACGGGCAAGTGGTCGGACCGGCCGCAGGCGGCGGACGCGTCGCACGCCGTCAAGCGCGACGTTGAGTACAAGCTGGTGTCCGACCCGGACGTGGTCATTGATGGAGACCACAAAACCAAGGCGTACCAGGTGCGGGATCTTCAGAGCGGTTTCACAGTGGATTTGGCACCCTGGTGCGCCGGCGTCACTGCATGATGGGACTGGTACTTGCGCCTGCCTTTGCCCGCGCATCCGCTCCTCTCCTCCAGTCCGTAGGGGCAACGCCCGTAACACCCGTAGGGACGAGCCCGGCTTGCCCTGGGACGAGTGAGTGCCCCTGAGTACCTTCAGAGATGAGACACGCTCCCAGTCCACACCGAATTGCGGGCTTGTTCGTCAGCTGGTTTCTTTTATAGATTCATTCATGCATCCGGCTGACGGCTGTATGTCTCTGGCGCTGTGCAGTATGGCTCGCAGCTGGTGCCGATCAGCGACGACAGCATGCTCAAGTTACCAAAGGAGCAAGTGGCCCAGAGCATGCAGCTGCTGGGCTTTGTGGACAACGACCCCGACAACCCCGCCATCCCGCGCCATCACTACATGAAGGTCAGTTTGCTAAGTCTCGGATATTTAATGATTGATTCAAAAAGCAATGCTCGCCACAGCCAGAGGCACCTGTCCTCCCACGCCATGTATGGGCCACTGAATGTGTGGGCGCCCCGCGACCTCACGCGGTTCTGATCGAGCATTTCGCAAGCTCATGCCGCAATGGCTGCAGCCTTGCAATGGAGCCCTGCACCTTGATGCTCTGCCACCATCTCCTTGTGCTGTTGCTTTTTGGAACGAATCGAGGCATCTATTCTGTGCGCTCCATAGGATGTGTGGATCGTGGCGCCGCACAAGGCGGACGAGCGGGCCAGATGCTGTTGGAAACTTCTCCAGGAACCGAGGTGTCAACTCGTCTGTTCTGCGCTGCACAGGATGTGTTGATCGTGGTGCCGGACAAGGCGGACGAGCGCTCACAGCTGGCCATGTCGGCTTTCGTTGCCGCCATGGTCCGCGACAGCCGCAAGGTACTACCCTTAGGCCGTGAGTTCCGTAACCGCCAACACGTGCCTTGCTGTCATGTGATACATGCGTTTGAATGCGACGGATGATTCCGTCGTGTCACTGCACAATGTGACACATCTCACGTCCAATCAGAGGGACGATGTCCTCTTCCGTGTCTCTGGCAGCTCGCGCTCATCCGCTTCGTGCCGCGGGACAAGGCGCCGCCGAAGCTGCACGCGGCCGCACCGCTGCCAGCGGCGCCCGGACGCCCCGCCTGCCTCGTCCTGAATGAGCTGCCCTTCCAGGTGCAGATTTGTTGTCGTTGCAGACACCATGTGCTTCCGATCTTCTGTGCAATTGCTTGTCGCAGCATATCTGCATGCCAGAGGGCTGCTGCCGGCAGCATCCACCTATGCCCGCCACCTGGATCAGTGCTGCGTCTAAAGCTCTGGTGCTGCTGGGAAGAAGGAAGCAGAGTAACGAATTGCATCAGATTGTGCACCATTCAGATGAGTTGAGCACCCATGATTGTCGTCGGCCGCACCCAGCAACTGAAAGCCCTGCTCCTGACTCAACACATGCAGGAGGACATCCGGCAGTTTGGCTTTCAGTCATTCGATGGCGACGAGCAGCGGCTGAAGCCAACGCAGGCGCAGCGCGACATCATGGGCGACCTCGTTCGCGGCATGGACCTGACCAAACGTGCGCCGCTGCATCACACGCCAGCTGCATGATGTTTGAGCATCCTTTGCGGTGGGATCCCTTTCCCATGTGCGTCCTGCACTGCCATGCGTGGGTCGAGGTGCTCAGGCCTGGGTGCAGCCGGGTGATGGGACCGGATCAGATGCGCAGGCTGCCGCATGGCCAGATGCTACCACTCATGTGCCTGGCCGACACTTCTGACCGCTGACGGCGTTCTGGGGATGTCCGACTGCTTAAATGAGCTTGTGGATCGGCCCACTGCAGCCCCTGAAGTACTATGTCAGGCCACACTGCATGGTAGACCACTTCTGCACCGCAGCAATCAAGCTGAAGATTTCGTGACAACAGATCCAGGCATCTGGAATCTCCGGCTAACGCCACCCACCAGAGCATTTGCACGATGACACACTGCAAGCTTTGAGATGCTTCTTTAATTTTACCTTGTTCAGGCAAGCCAGAGCTGCTGCGGCCGGAGGGCACCGTCAGTCCGGCGCTGCAGGGCATGTTCGACCTGGAAGTTCATGTCAAGGCACTGCACGCACAATCTACTCACGGCGCGCAGCGCGCCCTGGCAGCAAAGCAGACGAAACAATGACAAACAGAACAGGGGACGATGTTTGCATCCCCTTCAAGCGAGTCGGAGCTGCTGCGACCGGAGTCGGCGCTGCACAGGATGTACGACCTCGCTGGGCGGCGCTCGTTGCAGCTACCCCAACCCAGGCCAGCACGAAATAGCACGCGAGGCGATCCTAATTCAACACGTTGTCGTGCAGGCGAGCCGGAGCTGCTGCGGCCGGAGGGCACTGCAAATCCCTCGCTGCACCGCATGTACGACCTACTGGCGGCGCGGGCGCTGGACGCCAATGCGCCGGTGCCGGATGCCGGGCCGGTCGCCGCGCGGCTGTCGGCGCCGTCGCTCGCGGACGGCCTGCCCACCGCTGCGGCGGACGCGCTCGCGGCGCTGCCCGACGCCTTCAGCATCACAGAACGGGTGCGGATCAGGGCACACCATGAATTGGTTTGTCTTTTCGTCGGGCCAGGGCGTGTGCTCAAAGGGCTGGGGCTGCCTACGGAAGCAGGGAGCAGGTTGCAAATCAGGCTCGCGGCACTGCCCGATGCCTTCAGCATCACGAAAAGGGGCGCGGCCCACATGCACGATTATGGCTCAATGTTATTAGCCAGAGATATTGCCTGTGACGGCAGCAAGCAGGAATGAAGTAAAGATAATTTATCAATTTCTGGCAGTGATCCGTCACGGATCATCAATCTTCATGCAAGAGCCAGCTGACAGATTTGGCCGACCTGCCATTTGCTCATAGCAATGGCTGTCGCGCCCATGAAGTCCGCTGCTAGCTTGATGCTGGCTTTGCTTGGTGCTGGCCTTGCTCGAGTCTGGTCGGGGCAGCTGCCAGACCTCTGCTGGCCTAAATCATCGCCCCCACAATTTTCGTGACATGCAGGCAGCTGCCGCAGTGGGGCGGCGCATGCTGCTGTGCCGCGGCGGCGACAGAAGCTCTGGATCGTCCAATGGGCCAGAAACCTCAAGCCCGATCATGTGCACACCTTGCAGGCAGCTGTGGGCGTGGGCGAGGACGGCGGCGCGGCCGCCGAGGGCCTGCTTGGCCGCGGTGACGGCGCTGACTTTGACCTTGACGCCGAAGCAGGCACCGCAGGTTTGCCATTTCGGTTGTCCCTTCCGCTTGCTCGCCCCACCATGTGCGCATGCACATGCTGGGCCGCAGGAGTGATGCCGCTCAAACGAAACTTCGTTCGCGTGGTGCTTTGCAATTCACTGCGGGTCTGGCAGGTCTGTCCAACTTGCGCTTGCGCAGCTTAATTCCACGCTCTGGTTCACAGCTGATTCACAGCTGATCAGAATTGTCGATTGCCTCTGTCTGCTCCCTGCGCTCGGCTCCCTGCGCATGAGACACAAGGTGGCAATTGGCATGCTATGCTGACGACCGCAATCGCTCGCACCCTGCAGTCGAGGCAGTCAGCACGGCGTCGCCGGTGGAGGACTTCCGGGCGATGCTGAAGAACGGCAAGCACGATGCCGCCTTTGATGGTATGCCCCACGTCATCTCAGCGCTCGTCAAGAAGAGCATTGGCGACAGGTGTGGCGCACGAACACGTTTTTCCGCCCGTAACTAATGTTTTAGGGGTGTCAGGGCGCCTCTCAACTGTGGTGCAACTGGAGGGCATGAGAATGGGTGCCTGCTGGGCCGTGGCAGTCTCGTGTGGGCTCGCTCAACAGCAGCTGGCAGCTGCCTTCGGGGCCACTCTTCTGATCCTTGCCTGCCGCTTTCGCTCGAGCCCGCATCCGATGCGTGGAGGTCGCTGATGAAATGGCCTCATGGCACTGACACCTTGGGCAAAGCAACTGCCGGCAGGCTCACTGTGCCGCCGCGCCGGCTGACGCTCCGTGGTCTGCCTGGGGCGCGGCGGTGTCGAATGCTGCCACATGACGGATTCGAAACTGCCTTGTGCGCAGGCTCCTGTCTGCTGAGTCATGTTGCCGGACGCTGTTTGGCCCAGAACCCTGAACTCTGATAGAGCGCTGGTACCATGACAAGGCGCTGGCGGAGCTGGTGAAGCAAGACGCTCATACGTCAAGCACCAAACGGCCAAATCGTGACAGACCGCAGGTATCACGACGAGTTCCTGGCGGCGCTGGTGGGAAGCTGCGGCACGGCGGTGCGGCACCGCCCACAGAATAAGCCTTTTTATAACCCTAACCTCTGCTGCGCTGCAGGTACCAGGACAAGGTGCTGGCGGCGCTGGAGGAGATGCGGGAGGGCGCCGTGAAGCACCAGCAACGAGTGTGCACTAGTACAATGAAGGATCTCATAACTTCCGAGATCCGCCGCACTGCAGGTGCTGCAACGAGGCGCTGGCGGCGCCGGAGGATATGCAAGAGGGCGCCGCGCAGCACCGCCCACAGAAACACCTTTTCAAAACCCTATATATTGCTGCACTGCAGGTACTACGCAAAGGCGCTGGCGGCGCTGGAGGAGATGCGGGAGGGCGCCGCGCAGCACCGCGACTTTGCGCCCGCCTTCAACGCCGCGCTGCACTCCCTGGCGACCGACTTCGAGACCGACTCGGATCACGCCGCCTGGTGGTGTGCCCATGCAAACGCCACAAGAATATTAGCCACCAACTGAGCTCAGCATATGACAATGGTGACGCGCCTGCTCTTTGAGGTTGTGATGGGTGTGCTTGGGCACACTGGCGCACAGAGGCTCCACCGGAGTTGCAGTGGTCGCTGGTGATGTTGCTGCAAGCGCTCTTGCTTTCACGCTGTGATGTGCTTCACGCATAGCACACACCAGCGTCTCTTGCTGATTGCAGGGCCAAGGTCATGGGCCAGGGCGTGACGCTGCTGAGCGAGGAGGAGGCGCCCGGCAGCGGCGCTACCGCCAACGACGCCGCCAAGTTCCTCAAGGACCACTCGCCCACCGCGCAGGCACGTCAAACACTTTGAAAAAGCTGCCTGAAAAAGGTGCCGCCATGAGGCCAGCCGTGCAGTGCCAGCATCCTGAATCAACTCGGTGGTGTTTTGTATCACACCTAAACTCCCTTTGAAGAATAGCTGCAAGCTCGATTTAGGTCGTGTGGATGACCTGACCGGCGGTCTCCTCTCCGTGGTGCAGGGCACGCAGCAGACGCAGGCGCCGGCAGCGGGCACTGAAGAGGACTTTGATGACATGGAGTGAAGTTTGTGTGTCTGGAGCCGGCACGGTCGCTGTGCACTCTGGGTAGAGAACTGCAGAACTTGAAGTGGAGGAGACAGATGTCGCTCTTACAGATGGCGACGTGAAGAGGCATGCGATTTTGAGCCGTACATCCGGTACGAGCGATTTCAATCGTTATTCTTGTAAACTGACACACTAATTCGCAGAGTCGTTAGCTGCAGAGCCTGCTCTCAGTTGCCAAAACGTTCCTTTGCCGCTGGCATATGTATGCCGGGCCATTTTCCCTATCGAACAGACCACAGCACAGGGTCTTCAAGCAATTCCGCAGATGTTGCCAAATCTCGACACGGATCCCGGCTCTGGGCATGCAGACAGGCCTTCTGACACGTGGCCCAAGTTTGCAAGCCAGGACCCAAGCACCCTTGCCAAATCTGCTCCGCCATAACCTATTTGCCGCTCAACACAGCTGCTGCCGCGGCCCGCCGCACCAGCGGCAGCCGCAGCACGCAAGGTGCCGCGAGCCACCGACGGCACGCTACACCGCCACAGCAGCCACCGATGCATCACGTCACCGCTGCAGCTGTCTCCGCCTGCGAGCTGGCCGCCACCCCGAGGATGGCGCCAACAGCGGCAACGAGGGCGTCCGGCTCGAAGACCGCCCTGTTGGCGCCGTCTCGCAGCGATGCCACCTGCACACAGATCAAAACAGGAGACTGAGAGTGGTCTGGCTGTTACAGCGAAAAAATCGCTCTCTAGAAGCGTTTCACACTAACTTCTGGCGCACACTTTCAGCGACACTTGGGCCGTCCAAGGCGGCCAGGCGGGCGCGGTCCAGCAGCAGAGCGCCGCCAGCAGAGGCCAGGAAACAACCGCAGTCTTCCCTCTGTTGAGTCACCCATCTCAGCGACGCTTGGCTGGCCCAAGGCAGCCAGGTGGTCACGGTCCAGGCGCAGAGCGCCGCCGGCCAGCATCCGTACAAACTCGCAATCCATTTCAACTGGTTGGATGAAATACATACCTCGGTGACGCAGGGCACGCCGAGGGCAGCCAGGCGGCTCCAGCGAGGCGCAGTGCGCCGCCGATCAGCGCCAACATACACCCTGTATCATTCAATTCCACACGCACCTCGATGACGCTGGGCACGCCGAGGGCAGCCAGGCGGTTACGATCCAGACGCAGCGCGCCGCCAGCGGGCGCCAGGATATGGGTGATGTACGCGTCCGCCGGGTGCTCCAGGGCCGGGCCCCGCGGCGAGTGTCGCCGGTTCAGCGCGTCCGTCAGCTGCGGGGGTGTACCGAAAGAGCTGTCAGGAATGTGGGATGTGTTGAACAAATGAAGTGTTCAAGATTTCAGTGCGGGTCGGTTGTTGGAATGCCGTGGCCAGGCTGCTGCAGGGTGGAGGAGCGCCTTGGCTGATTGCTTGCGCGGGAGATCGATTGCGGCAATCGATCGGACTGCACAGGAGCAAAGGAAATGTCCTGTGCCTGCACAGTACATTTCCCAGCGATTCGCTATCATCCCGGCAGCCGGGACCCAAGCCACGAAAGGCTCACCGCCTGCACGACGTCGGCGGCGGACATGCCGCCCTCGCCGCCGGCGACCGCCCCCGTCTCCCGGTCGTGGCTGCCGTTGAGCAGCAGCAGCTTTTGCGCGCTTTGCCGCGCCGCGATGGCTTCCCTGCAACAATCGGCCAACAAATTGAGTCGCCATCCAAGGAAGGTTGCGAGCCAGCAGATTAGGCTAGAAGCGCAGCAGCGACAGGTGTGCTGCGCACCCAAGCCGATGGGCACAGGGGGCGGCAGATGGGGGTGCCAGCAGGAGCTGCTGTACCTGCCACCCACAAGCACAGCAACCCAACAGTGGCTTCGACACACCAACACTCGAGCAACCGAAGAAAGATAAATTCCAATAAAATTCCAAAGGGTGGTGCACCCGACGCCCACGAGGACGAGGGGCGGGCAGATGGAGGTGTAGAGGGAGCCCATGGCGTAGACGACGCCGTCCGCGCCCCCCACCTCCGCCAGCACCGCCGGGTTTGGCTGCGGGAACACCTCGTGCTCCTGCGGCGTTAGCGGGCGTCAACTGATGTGAACCCCTAGCAGCAGCGGGTAGGCAATTGCTGGTCGTTTGGCTGCGGGATCGACCTCCTCATATGTTGGAGCGATCATGACATGTGCATTCGACCAGTTCGCTGCTTCAGCCTCCTTCAGCACCCGTCCGCTCTCCCAGCCGCCGCTAATGCTGGCACTGCAGGAGATAACTGCCGGCAATGCGTTGACTCACCAAAAGTTGCAGTTGGCCGGACGTTCTCATTGGCCTCCTCACCTGAGATGCTTTCCGAGCACATGTAGAAGATGCGGCGCACAGGCACAGGCAGCGCCAAGCCATCCACAGAGTCTAATGGTTTCGAGTGCCAACCTACTGGGTGCCTTCGGACGCCAAGTGCAAGATGCGGCGCACGGCCATCGTCAGCATCTGAGCAGCTCAAGAGTCTCAAGATTTTCAATGGTAGGCGAAACAAGCAGTTCCAACCTGTTGTGTGCCTTCGGAGGACAGGTAAAAGATGCGGCGCACAGGCGCCGGCAGTGCCGGGCCGCCGCTGGACTTATCCACAGTGCCGGCCGCTCGCGGCGGGTGCGATATCTGGTTCTGCCCCCTGATGACAATGCCGCCCTCCTGCGCATGTGATGGACCTTGATGCTCACCAGTGGGTTCGGCCATGGCCATGGCAGTACCCTAGACAAACACTCACGCCATCTCGATGGGCGCCCTTCAGCAGACAGCTCGCAGGCTGCATGTGCAACGTCGCTAGTTTCGGTCCGTCGAGGTTGACGACGACAGCGGGCCTTGAACTTCTTCTTGTTCAACAGTCAGCCAGCAAACCGGGTCAAACGAGCGGCACCAGCTTGGCGCCGAGCGTGATGATTCCCTCAGTGCGGATGGCGGGCAGCACGGAGAGGCGTCAAGGACTCGGTGGTGTATTCTCGTCATCAGATAATGTGTAGTCCGACTGCACGTCACGAAAGAACCCCACCAGCTCGGCACCCAAGGTGATGATCCCCTCAGTGCAGATGGCGGGCAGCACGGAGGAGCCGTCAGGGATGCGTGCCACGCGCGAGAACAGAAAGACGGCTGCCTCCAGCGACCGCAGGAACAGGCGCGCGCCCGCAAAGAAGAAGTTGCCTGTGGGAGGGCACGAGAGCAGGGGGTCAAGGACCAAGAAACGGCAAGCTCAAGCTCGACACACCTTTGAATTTCACGTAGACTTTCGATATTGACAACCAGGTTTAGGTCTGTGGCCCGCGCGACTCCTGTAGATGCACTTGCAGGGTTCACAGCTTCGTGCAGAAGCAAACTAGCACAACAAGCACAAGCACAAGCACAAGGCCCTAACCGCATCTTCATGCACCAGACAAGGTCGCCGCGCTGAGATGCACCGCTGAGATGCACCGCTGAGATGTACATCTCCAGCCGTTTTTTCCAGACAGCCGACAGCAGGCGAGAATGGACAGGTAGATGTGAAGGATGCTCACCGACGGAGCCATTGCGGAAGTTGAAGCGCTCGGACGCGTGGCGTAGGATAGCGGAGTGGAAGTGCACCAGGAAGGCCCGGATGGTGTGCTTGTACGGATCACTCAACCCACCCCACAGCGCGTGCTGTCCCTCCACCAGGTCGTGCCACTCGCGCCGCGCCGCCGCGGCGTCGTGCGCGTTCAATCGGTACGCGAGCAGCTCCTTGACCGCCCGAGCCTACATGGTGGAAGATAGGAGTAGGTCGGCTCTGAATCAAAGCACAGAAGTGAATATGGAGCGGAGGGGTGACACGAGAGACAGTCAAAGTGCAGCTGGAAGATTCGGGCGGTGCATCCAGCGTCCTCCTGTGTGTCAGCAGCTCGAAGATGCAAAGCCCGGGACCACTGGTACTGCCAGATCAAATCTGGCAATCCAGCAGCGGGGGCGCCGGCACCTCCTCGTTGCTGTCGTCGGCGAGGCGCAGGCAGCGGGAGCGTATGTCGCCCACGGCGGGGCCGCCCAGCACGCGCACGATTTCCGAGGTCGACCCGCCGTCATCGCTGACCGGCAACACGTGCGCGACCCTTGTCGTGAGCGCTCGCATGTGCCCTGCAGGCGGACGTCATGTGGAGTGGCGCAGCCAAATGGCTCTGACTGCAGACGGCCAGGATCAGGAGCACCGCAGGCGGGAACTGCCGTCTCCAGTTGCAGCAGTTGGCCTCGAGCACACGGCAAGCAAGCCCGCTCACCCGCAACGGTGTTGAAAGCGGTGCCGCCGCTGAAGACCACGAGCGATGGCTGCTGCTGCAGCTGCATCGACGCCGTCAGCGGGCTCCATAAATGAGCGTCTGACAGGCTGCCGCTGGCCGCTGGCGATGCGCCGATGCTGCTGTTGCTGCCGCCGCGGCGGTCCGCGCCGCCACTGCCGTTGCTGCCCTGGGCCGCCCCGCCGTCCGCTGCGGGTGACCGCTGCTCCGCACTGGGCTGCGCTTGCTCTGTGTCAGGCGGTGGTCGCGCCGTGTGGCCTGTGGCCATATCGACCCGCCGGCTCGGCTGCTGCGCGGCGCTGCGGCGCCTGCCAACGCGTCCAGCCGTGCTCGCATCTGCAGGCCGTGCAGCAAAGGCGCCTGCGGGTGCAGGCCCCGATTCAGGAGTATGCTCGGCGCGACTTCGTAGGGTCGTGAAGAGCCTGTCAGCAGCCCAGAAAATCTGACGACAGGTGCTTCAGGCAACATCTGCGCACCGTGGCAACGAGGCCGCGGCAGTGTTGTTGCAAATATGTATTCAGCAGACGGTTGGTACCGGCGTACAAACGGATCCCTGGACGGATGTGGTGCGTGAGAGCAGCTTTGTGCCACGGAGGCCGCTGGATCAGCTGCCGCAAGCTGCAGCATGCCTCAGATCAGTGCTTCCGCAGGTCGCGAGCACCGGCCCAAAGCCAAGCCTGCATCAACGCGACGCTTCTTTGCTTCGCGATCCTTTATCTAGCTATGAGTCTGCGCTTTCTGGGCAGGGTGGCTGGTGTATGTGTGTCAAGGACAAGGGTTTGTCAGACACGAAGGGTTGAGTCACTTCTGGGTTGACTCAGCCTCTGACGAAATCTCCGCAAACACTTGCCTGTCCATGGGCTACCTCCAAGATTGAATCTTCGGCCTTTCACACAGCATTCGGAAGTGCGGCATCGAGGTGCCGATGCTGTCCGTCGCGTGCGGAACTCCAGCGGGTGTCCATCGGCAGTGGAAGGTCAGCCCGGCCAGCTGGGCAACGCCTGTCAACGGGCAGACTCGGCGACGTGCGGCCGCAATCGCACGGGAGTGCCGCATTTAGCACATATTCCCGCGTCAGTCTGGTTGCTTGAGGAGAAGAAGTCGTGAAGTTCCCAAGCTGAACAAGGAACTTCACGCAACCTCTCAAGTTGGCCGGTACACACAGGTGCGGCACGAGGCCGGCGCCCCTCTTGCTTGGTCGCTTTATCGTCAACGTCTGTCACCTGTCTGGCCCGATTGCGGCGCCGCGCCTCAGAGCCAGCCCTGCACCTACGACTCATTGGCACACGCGCGGCGTGTGTCTTGATTACGAAACCAAAGGTTTGTCTGTCAAGGTCATGTTGCGCCAGAAGTGCAACAGCAATTTCAAATTTCACGCCCGATGTCTTCCATGATGATCAGCGTGCCTGGTCTAAGTTGAAGTTCGCCAATCGATTTGTCTGGCATTAGCCCAAACACATGTCGGAGTGTCGGAGGCACACAGGGTGCACCAGTGGCGTCTGGCTAAAGTTGCGAGTGCAGCCCGGGTGAAGGCGTCTCGATCTGCAGGCAGCATCGGATACCACACGCAGAACCAAGGAGGCCAAGCTGGCGGGTGCAGCGGGCACAGCAAGCCGCCGAGACGCCGCAGTGTCGCTTCGCCGTAGCAGCAGGGAGCCATGGATCATCTGAGTCTGGGTGCGCACAGCCTTTCCACCGCCTACAACTTCACTTTCGCTTCGTGAGTCTCTCGCCATTACTCTTGAAAAACGCTTGGTCCTCACCCAGCTGGCGTGTGCACGCAGCTGCTGCACAAAAGGCGCAAGAGTGGAACCTCAACTTGGGTACAGAAGTAGAAACGGCAGCCCTCCTTGCGGTGAGCAGACTTCAAGCCTCTGGAGATTTGGCATCATTTGCCTTGTCTGTCTGCCTCTGTATGTACCTGCCTGCCGGTGAATGGCATCGCCTCACCTGGGACCGACGCTCAAAGCTGGAAATCTGGCTGCAGGCTGCGGATGAGATGGCAGGCCTGCCCCAGGTGCGCCACACTGCAGAAGATCGCATACGATACGCCTGTCTCGCTGCACCTGTATTGTTCACCGATTCCTGCAATGCCAGTCCGTCCTGTCTGAGCTAGCGGTCGACTGCCCGCCTGCCCCTGTGCCGCAGCCGAACCTGGAGCAGCACCAGGAGACGTTTGTGCGCTACAGCACCATGCAGGAAGGTGTGGATCCCCTTGCTGACATGCACACATGCTGTCGACTGACACCTTGGTCGGACTGATGTCCGCCACCCTGACACAGCCCCTGCACGGATGCATGGCGCGGTTGCAGTGTGCGCTGCAGTCCTGCCCGGCAGCTTTCTGCCTGGCGCCTTCCTTGCAAAGCCCGACGCGATCCTGTGTGGTGCAACTGCAGCGCACCGGCTGGAACAGTGGCAGCAGCAGGACAGCCTGCTGGCGGAGGCCACCAGCAACTTTGGCGACCCCACCATGGTCCGACAGGTGGGCCCTGTAAACCCGGAGAAACATCCCACTCGTCGTGGGAGGCCCTCACACGCCAGTGGCATGCCAACGCCGCCCGCCTGCTGTCAACTGCTGCACGCGAGGTGCCACCAAAGCAACCGCCGCCGGGCGCAGGTCATGTGATCCCAGCGGCTATTTCATTACATAAGGTGTAAACATAAGGTGTAATCTCGCTTTCTGTAAAACCACGAGCAGGTGAGTGAGGCGTACCCGCTGTCAGTGGGGCTGCGGCTGGTGCAGGCACCTGCGTCCTTCGCGCGCCCCATGGTGCAGCGCAAGCTCTTCCGTCCATCATTCAAGGTAGGGGTTTTTGCGCCAGCTTCCTGCAATCCGCGTGCTCCCAGCGAACCCAGGGCTGCCAACGAATGCATCCTCACAATTCAATCCTTGCCGCTGGATTGCGCTCGCCTTGCATCACAAGTGTCGTCAAGAGAGGCCCTGCTCCGCTTGGCAAGACGCTTTGCTCGACCGCCTCAAGCTGAGGCAGCTGCCTGCAAATGCACAACAGGTGCGGCTGGAGATCCGGTTCCGGGGGCGGCTGAGCCTGCCGGTGCGCGTGGACGTGGCGACAATGGTGGACGCGCAGCTGGCCAAGCCTGCCGCCTGGAAGCCAGACCAGAATCCTGCGCAGGCGGAGATCGAAAACACGCGCATGATCCGCCACATCCAGGCAAGACGATTTTCTGGCTGCTTTCCTTACACTGCACCGGACGAGCGCCGGAGTGTGTCTCCCCGTCTTCCAGCAGCAGTGGGGAGAGGCGGGGTGCCAGAGCCTGTCGATGCGCCCACTTCACTTGCAAACTGAATACAGGAGAGCCAAGCTCTGCAACTGACCATGGTCACAGACTTCTGTCCCCCACAGGCTTCTGTCCCCTGTATCGACTGTGTGGCATGACTCAACAATTCGGGGGACCTTCCTCACACTCTATTGCGCGCTGTGGACACAGGTGCCGTCTGCCGAGGAGAGCGGGCAGGCGGCGGACGCCGCCGGGGAGCAAACGCACCTGGAGCATTTCGACTTTGCGGACCTGCGCTTCATCAAGTCCTCCCGCATGTCCAAGCGCTGGATCGTCTTCGCGCTGCGCATAAAGGTGGAAATAACCGGAAAGGTTTCAGGATTCTGCCAGGGGCAGCTTCGGGCAGGCGTGCCTACATGGCATGCTGCTGCAAGATTGGGGAGGCCCCAGCCGCACAGCTGCCATGAGCAATGGCCGTCAGTGGCTGCACCCGAGAGCGGCAATCCATTGAGTATGTACGCCTGCTCTGGTCGTCATTGCTCATTTTGGGGCTAGGTGGTAAGGGATCACCAAACCACACGTTGTTCCCCTCCGCAGGACGACCTGTTGTACAGCATCTACATGCTGCCGACGGTCATCATCTCGCGCCGCACCGACCAGTTCGCCAAGGCGCTGGAGACGCTGACCGGCGCGCCCGTGGTCTCCCCCGGCCCGCTGGGTTCCTCCCCTGGTGCCGCCGCCGGGGCGCCGCCGGCAAAGCGGCAGCGGCCGCCGCCGCCGCAGCACTCGCAGCAGCCGCACTCGTCGCCGAATGTGCCGGCGGCAGCGGCGGCACCCTTCCTTCCTGGCGGCGCCGGCGGGGGCGCCAGCGCTGCAGCCCTGGGCGCGTACGGCGGCTACGGCAGCTTTGGCGCCGCTGGCGGCAGCATTGGTGGCGGCATCGCTCCCGGCGTGGCGACGCTGCTGCCCGGCTTTGGCGGCGCCGGCGGCCAGGCGCCGGGCGGCTTCCACCAGCAGCCGCTGCAGCAGGCGCACCAGCAGCAGCAGGCGGTGCAGGCGCAGCAGCAGCAGCAGCAGCTGGCTCGGCAGGACTCTGGCGAACAGCAGCAGGCGGCGGCGGCGCGGGGCGGCGCTACGTGGCAGCACCAGCCGTGCGGCGGCCCTGATGATAGTGCGTCCCTGTCGGTCTACATAACAACGAAAGAAGAGCACTTGTAAACCTTGATAGACTGTGCTAAATGGTGCCATAGCTCTGCTTCATACTGTAAATTGCGCATTCGCACACGCCGCCGAATGAGCAGCCGAACTCTTGCAAGAGGAAGTCAGGAACGTGCCCCTTATCTCGCGTTCTAATCAGCAAAGCCGCTGTGTGCAGGCAGCGACGACGAGGCCGACGGCGGCCAGAGGCCGGCGGCGGCGCCTGCCACTGCAGACACCGTCGCCGGGTGGGTGCACCGGCGCTACGCCGCGGCAGGCCTGACGCGGCGGCTGGCGTCGGCGGACATGGCGGCGCTGGAGGCCGCCGCCGGGCTGCCGGCGAGCCGGCGCGGCGGCGGGCGCTTTGCCGCCGGCGCCGCGGCGGCCGCCTCGCCTGACGATTGGGCCGCCTTCAAGTGCGCCCTGCACCACCTGCCTTGTCTACATGGCAGGCTGTGCTTCTGCCCTGCTGCGGCCTTCTGGGTTGGTACTCAGGGCAGATGCACAATCACACGTGCCGACACTTGTCACCGGGATCCAAAGAGTCCCCTGGCCCGTCACACTAGGGCAGCCAGCACGCCTTTGGGTTTTAGGGTTTAGAGGGTGAAGCGAGCTTCAAGCATGCTTGAGAAGCCCATCAATGTGCGGGCATTGTGCGCAGGGACTGGTTCGCGCGGGCGCTGAGGCTGCTGGCGGGCGCCGGGCGGCTGTGGGAGTCTGCGGCGCCGGCGGCCATCGCGGGCTTCGCCGTCGGGCGGGACTCTGCGGAGCGCGCCCTCGCAGACCAACCCCCGGGCGCATTCCTCGTCAGGTGTGCTTTCTTGTGGGGGACGCTTGATGACGGCGCTCACATTGCTCCGGACTGAATGACGGCGATGCGCCAGTCGCTGGGTTCCTGAAGAACTCCATTGGCGGCGCAGGCTGGCGGAGGAACCGGGCGCCATGGCCATCTCGGTGCGGGTGGCCTCCCCTGGCCCCCTGCTCGTGTCGCACCAGCTGCTGGATGGCAGCGCGCTGGCGGAGCAGCCGCTGGCGGTGCACGTCGCCGCCTGCGCGCCCGCAGCCTCGCTGCTGGACCTGTCCTCTGGCCGCCTGCTGCCCAAGGCGAGTCTGCTGCCGTTTTGCATTTCTATTCTTCTACCCTTCTGGCTCTGCTATGGTCGCACATGGCTGTCTGCCCGCCCTCGACCTCCCTGCTAGACCCGTCGTCCGGCGGCCTGCTGCCCAAGGCACGTTCTGCACGTTCTTAGATGCTCTATCTACTGTTCACTTGACGTATCCAGAGCTGTACAGCCCGATGTTGACACATGACATTCATGAGCTTCGGCCAACCCACGCCGCCAGCGCACTGCAAGTTGGCTGGCAGAAGGCAGCCCCGCAATGGCAGCGCATTGGCTTGGTTGCATTGTGTCGTCAAGGTGTGCCTGTAGACAGATGTTTTCACAGCACAAGATTTTTTTGGTGCAGCTGAAAGCTTGCATTTTTCTCATTTTGCTTTACTAGATTTTATTCTTTGTCAGAAACGTGCGACGGGCCCTGGCCGTGGCCAGGCAAGTTTGGAGTCGAAGGTTTTGCCTCCTCGAAACCCTCGTCAAATGTCACATGTGAAGTGATATGCCATTGTGCCGCCGCGCAGGAAGAGGTGTTTGGCGGCTCGCCCCCGGCGTCCGCCGGCGCAGCCGACCAGATGTTCGCGCAGCAGCAGCGGCAGCAGCAGCTGCCGCAGCAGCAGGAGGGTCCCGCCGGAGCGCTAGCCGCGCTGAAGCCATGGCCCCGCCTTGGCACGGGCGCCTTCATGAGCGGCGGAGCCGACGGCGGCAGGCCCGGCGGCGGCAGCGGCGGCGGCTCGCCTGCCAGGCGAGGCATCAGCGGCGCCATCCCTGGCGACGCCGCCGCGGGCCGCAGCCCCAGCCTGGAGTCGCCGCTCGCGCTGCAGCTGGCCGAGGCGCAGCACCGGGCGCGCCACCAGCAGGGCCTACTGCAGCAGCAGGAGGCGGTGGCGCGGCAGCAGCAGCAGGCGCAGCGGCAGCTGGAGGCGCTGCAGCAGGGTTTTAGGCCCGGCGGCGGCGCGATGCCCGCGGCGCCCGTCGCCGAGCTCCCTGAGCAGCGGCGGCGGCAGTATTCCGGCGATTTGCAGTGGGACCAGCGAGATCAGCGGCCCACGAGCTGGCGTCTAGGCAACGGCCACGGCGGCGAGGACTGGCAGCGCCAGCAGCGGCAGCGCCCGCCGCAGGGCGCATGGGCCGGGCCGCGGGATGAGTCGCCACCGCCGCCGGCGCACCGGCCGCTGCCGCGCCGCCTCAAGACGGTGACCGTGCCGGCATGCTTCTGCGACGCGGACGCGCCCGGGTACGGCGGCGGCGGCGCCTGCTGCTGAGGTGCGGCGATGCCGCCGCTGCATCCTCTTTGCTGTGCCGCCGCCGAGAAGCGGTGGCCCGTTCGCGACGGCCCTGTGCGCTGCCGCGCTGCCATGCGGCGGCTGCAGGTCCTTGCGGCGGCCGGGCTGCACCAGTGGAGCTGCGACTACACGGGCGGCCACCATTCGCCGCCGTAGCTGGTCCTGGCAGCGCTGCAGCCTAATGGCCGGCCGATAGTCGCCCCCAATGCGTCAGCAGAGGAGGCATTTGCCGCTACGCCTGCCGCTGGCGCACACAGACTTGGACGCTAGGAGATGAGAGCGCCTACAGCGACATGAAGATTTTGCTGCGCATGAGGCATCGATGTGAGGGCATGCGACCTGCAACGGGTGCCAGCTGGCATCAACGCCAGATCCCAGCTCCCAAGAACGACTTGCCCAGCTTTCGGGGTTCATCCTCCCTGGGAGTCAGCCAAGAGGGCAAGCAACAAGGAGGCTAACGAGGTGCTGCCCTGCTCTCGGGGCACATCACCCCCGGGAGTCAGCCAAGAGGGCACAGCATTATCTCCGGTAGTCACCGCTGTGCCGCCACGGGCTTCTGTCGTAGCGGCTGGCGGCCAGTTTGTGCAGCGACCGCCATTGGGCGGCGGCCTGGTGTCCAAGCCCGCTCGCCAGCGCGCCGCTGTGCGGACTGGCCGCCCTTTATTTTATTACATCTTGCTTTCGAGTTTCATTTCTTTGTGATTTGCTGAGGGTGCAGCACAGGTACAGATCAATGTGCATGCCGTGTTGTGGTAGGAAGGCAGGCATCCGATTCGAGTGTTTCGTTGCACCTGCTTTTGGTGGACAACCTCACTATTTTCTGCCCTTCTAGCGTCGATGTGCATTTCTACTAATGGAAAAAACAATATCAAAGTGTCTAGACCTCTACTTCTCACAAGACCTCTTGCACATCAGTGCGGTCGAACAAGTGCTTGCTTACCTATTCCGTAGGTGTAGCAGCGTAAAGTTCTATAATTTTATATTGAGGCACCGCACGACACGGTTAGAATCGTTTTGCCACTCATCGCCATTTCGGATACCCTTCTCGGCAACAAACATATGAACGTGCGAGGACCCCCACTACACAGTCGATGACATGTGCGGAATATGGTGGCTTGCCAAAGAGGCGCATGGAGTAGGAAACCCAGGCGAACTCCTGCCACACGGCACTGCAGCGCTCTGAGCTGCCTGCCTGCTGCTTGGGCCGCCGAACAATGCTGCAGTTGTTTCCACACTACCCATGACCGACACCCAGGCTGTGAATTGCGCCGCTGGCGTCTCTGCTGCCCTGCTACTCTGCTGTGCAGCTGGCCTCCCAGCACATCCTCCGCTCTTTAGCACGCGGTGCCGCATCCGCACTCAAGGAAGCTGGAAGCTGTTCTCAGGCGGCGGCACCGACCAGGCCCGGCGGTTGCTCCCGCCGCATGGCGGGCACGCCGTGCGCCGCCAGCAGCGCATCCAATGCCGCGATCGCCGCCGCCGCGCCGCCGTCCGCCGAGTCTGCAGCAGGTGCCGCCGGCAGCCGGGGCAGCTGGTCCGGGCCCAACGGCGTGCCGCCGTGGCCCCCCATGCTGACCTTAGCGACAGCGTCGGCTGGCGCCTCCATTATGCCGCCGCCGCCGCCGCCGCCATCCTTTGCAATTATCGGAGATGCGGTGAGGGATGGGCCGAAGGGGGGTTTCTGCGCGCCGTCTGCGCCGGCGCCGGGCGAGCATGGGGACGACGGCGCCAGGGGGGACGACGGTTGGCTGCCCAGTGTGTTGCCGCCGGCGGCGCGCGGCGACCCCACCTGCGGGCCGCTGCTGCGGCGGGTGGTGCGCGTCGGCTCGCGGACGCGCTCTGCGCCGGTGCCTGGCGAGTAGGCGCGCGGCGAGCCGGATTGCATCGCGTCGCCGCCGTTGTCTCGAGCGGCCTCTGCCGCCGAGAACCTACCCTGTAGAGGGCACAGCGTGGCTGCGTCAAGCAAGGCAGAGCAGCTTACAGCTATCTACCCGAGCGATGCAGCAGGCATCTCCGCCACTCGACTCGAGACAGCGCAGAATCGCCGAGGTGTAGTGCTGTGCATCTGCAGGTTCATATTCGTCATGAAGCTGACGGGACTGTCAATTTCAGCCCACAGCGGGCCCAACGAGATGCATCGCTTGCTAGCGTCCATTCTGAGCCAGGATCAAACTCTTAGCGTCAACGGCCACACCTGGGACTGGCTGCGCAGCGCGGCGCAGGGCACCACGGGGAAGGGACGCGCCGTGGCCGTCGCCAGTTCGGGGTGCGCCGCCAGCAGCGCGGCGCCGGGCGCGGGGCCGCCGCCGCCAGAGAGACCCGCCAGCAGCGGCGCCGCAGCGGCCTCGTCCTCCACCGACCAGTCGCCTGCCGCGGAGAGACGGCAATCTCACTTTGCGAGTCCACTCTTCAGCAGCGTTGCTTGGATCCGGTAGCTGCAGACTGTGGAGGGCAGGTGCAGTGTCCCCAGCAGCCACCAGTGCGACGCCTCCCACCCACTTGCAAGAGCTGATCAGCGCGGGTGGCAAGAACCCAAACGAAAGCGACACACGTTCGGCTTGAGGGAATGGCTCCAGTGAGCGATGCATGGTGGTACCTGGATTGGTGACCACCAGAGCGGCGCCCTCCACCTGCAGGTGCGAGCACGCCTGCAGCGCCACCGCAGAAGGTGCCCCGTTGCCCAGCGCCCGCGGCTTTGTTCCCGAGCCACCTGCAGCCAAATCAGGTACGCGTAAGGCTGCAGTGGTGTGTGAACGCCCTCACATCTCTGACAGCTGCCAGTGTTGCGCACCGCCCTTTCCTTCCCCTGGCACATGCACACAAATCCGCCGTCAGCTCACCTGCAGCCTGTGCGGTGGCCGCGGCCGCGGCGCAGTGCAGCGCGATGACCGCGGCGCGCCGCGCCGCCGACGTCGACGCCAGCGGCCCCGTCGGCGAAATCGCTGCGGCCCACAGGCTGCCGGCAAGAGACGCCAGCGCTGACAAGCCGCCGGCGTCGGCGGCGCCCGCCAGCCAGGTGAGCGTCGCCGCAATGGTTGCGAACTGGGCCGGCATGCTGGTGGGAGACGCCGCCTGCCATTTTCACGAACGTCCATCAGCGTCTGTTCTGTGCTCGAGCTTTGAGCGCCTGACGGTTGGTCAGAGCGTGGGAGCGCGGTGCAGAGCCATGAGTTTCAGCTGTGTTGTGCATGCCGCATCGGTCAACCACTGCCCCCATGCAATCTCACGCCATCGGCAAGGCCTGCAGATCACGCGGCAGCGCGGTTGCGGCCCCATCTGCAGTCGCGCTGCACCTGCCACACACAGTGGAAAACCAGGTGAGGCACCATGTCGGCGGCAAGTCAGCAGGAGGGGAGGACTGTACTCGCCTGGTGCCATAGTGCGGATAGCAGCAGCGTGGCGTCGGCCTCCCCAAGGCGCTCCGCCAGCGCCAGCCGCTGTAGGGTGGCGTGCACCGCGTCCTGCTGCCCTGGCGCCGCCGCCTCCGTTACCAGCAGCGCCTCGGCCTCGCGCAGCAGCGGCGCCGCCGCGGCGCGCGGCAGCGGCTGCGCGGGCCGGAAGGACGAATCAGAGTTTACAAATCGTGTATGGCGGTTACAATGTGTGGAAGTGAACAGGTCTGGCAAAGGCTGCCAAAACGTTGGCATCGCGATAAATAGATTGCCTTGCGGAATGCTGCCCAGCTGCCCCTTGCAGTAGCTTCTCTGTTCCACACAGTAGCATGACGGGGACTTGTGTTCCAACTGTATCTGCAAGTTGAATGAAAGTTCGTCACACTGCTGTACGCAGGCAGCATCTCACAAACGAGCACGCCTGGTGCGCCTGCGCAGCAGTGGTGATGCAGGCGATCGCCAGCGGCGACGGCAGCCCGCTCCAGTGGCCCTGCAGCAGGGCAGTCAGCGCTCCAACAGCGCGTACCGGCCCGCAGTGCTCCGCCAGGCGCCTGCAGGTTTGCAGAGACGTAGAGTTTCGTCGACAGGATTCACATTTGTGTTTGTAGGGTGGATTGTTTGGGGGAGTGTGGGGTTGTTGAGGTGGGTTGGGTGTTGTTTGGAGGGATACAGCCGAAGCGCCCTCCGTCCAGAAATTGTCGAAGGGCCGAAGCCACAATGACGGGGATTGGATTTAGTTTTCAACCAGCAATAGTCGCGTCTCGGTTAGACCTCATTAACTGCGACATTGCCCCAAGCGCAAAGATACCTCAGTCAACTTGAAAGACCAATCATTAATCGCCGAGTTAGCGGTCAAGATTGCCCGAGTTATGGGTTTGGACAAACAGGTGCTCTGACCGCAGCATCGGCGCATGCCCGTACACAGCAACCTGTGCTGCATGCGCTCGTCACAGAGACGCATTTGGCTGCCTCGATCGCTACAAGCTGCTGTCTTGCTGCCACAGTACAGCTTGAGCCAACAACGCCGCTGACTGCGGCCATGGGTCACGGTCACAGTTCTTGTCCCTAGGTTGACATTGCAAGAAGAAACACAGGTCGGTAGGAGCTCACCCGACTCCCAAACGCAGCTCCTCGGTGGCCCCGGCGTCCGCGCCGGCAGCAGGCAGCCGCGCCGCCGCTCGCAGCAACAGCGCCAGCGCCGCCGTCGCGAAAGAGCCGCGAAGCTCCAGCGCCAGGTCCACCGCAACATGTAGCGCCTCCTGTAGCAGGAAATCAATTGATGTTGACACGGTAGGTCGGAGGTTCGCTACATTACGATGCAAAAGGGAGTACTGCCAGCCGCTGAGGCGGCAGGCGGCTCATGCCACAGCTCCGCAGCGCCATCTAAATTTTGTCGAGGTCCTGAGATCTTTCGACGGGCTTGATTCGGATGCCTGGAGGTAGTTGCTGGATACAGTGCTGGGCTCGTGAAGATGCGCAGCCCAGAGTTGTATTCCAAATCAAGCGGAACAGCAGTCATATGATCAAGGAGGATGACTATCGCGTCACGTACTTTCTGGTCGGCAGCCGGCAGCGGCATGCAGTGCGCGAGCAGTGTCTCGTACGCCAGGTACACCTGGTGCTGCTCCAGGAGCCCCGCCCGCAGGTCGGCCATGAGGCGGGCAACGGCCGGCGCGCCCCACAGCCGCGCCTTTCGGATCTCGCCAAACAGCGCGGCCAGTCGCTCCTGGGCGCCCATCAGCGCCTGCAGCGCGGTCGGGTGTCGCATCAAGAGGAATACTGCAGCTGCAGGTCCATGCACGGCATGACAGTGTGTGCATTGGGGATTTAGGCAGCATACAGATGCTGAGACGCTGTGTGAGGAGATGTGCCACCAGAAAGGGCACTCATGTGCCAGCCAGGCTGCCTTGCCTGCGTCCGCAGGCCAATGTCCTTGGCCAGCTGTGCCGCCGCTACGGCCGTCAGGGGCTGCCCACCCAGTGCTGCACTAGAGCCGGCTTCTACCGCCTTTCGATCCATAGCCACGCTGCCATCCGCGACCCTGCTTGTCACCGTAAATGAGCTTCGCATATTTATGCATGATACAGGCACTTTTATCTTGAAGCGCATCTCGCCCAGTCAGGCTCCTGGCCCTACAGGTGCACCAACGTCACGCGTGGATTCGCACTTGAAGAACAACCGGTTGGCCACCTGCTGGGCTGGCTGTGCGCATACGCCGCCACCAGGGCCGCGGCGACGGCGGGGAAGGCGCCGTCGCGCCCGCCCAGCCGTGACGCCATGCCGTCGTACGCGTTCAGGGCCCGCAGGGCCGCGGCGGCCAGTTCGTCGCTGCTGCCGGCTGCCGGCTTGCCGCCGCCGCCTGCGGACTTGCCGTCGACTGCCGCTTCGGCGTCAGCGCACAGCACCGGAAGCATGGCCTCCAGCTGCGGCACATAGTCCGCCGTGTCCTGCGAGGAGAGGATTGTGAACATTGAAGATTGAGTGCCGTGCCACCTGCGAGCGTTTCAACACATGCATCCGCCGAGCACTGCGCATTGGCATAAGTCCCACTCAAGTTGCAGAGTATCACGCGCCACCGCCTCGTGCGCCTCGCGAAGTCCAGAATATTGATATTCAACACTGCGGGGAGCTCAGGGGGCCCTGCCACTGAGGAGCCTTACCTCACAAAGCCAGCTGCAACCACCTTCCAGCCGAGGAATTGCTGCGCAATCCAGTACCTGAATGTCAGCAGAGTGGCGGAAGAGCTCCAGTACCTGAATGTCGGCAAAGCGGCGGAAGAGCTCGGCGCCCTCTGAGCGAAGGTCCGCCCGCTCGTGCCGCAGCAGCTGGCCGACCACGCTGCGTTTTGCCGCCTCCGCCGGCGCGCCGTTCGGTTGCTGGCCGCCGGGGGGCGCGCCGCAGCAGCTGCTCAGCCTGCCAGCCTCCGTGCCGCCGCCCTTCACCTGCAGGTGGAGCAGCCCCTCCAACGGTGAATCGGCAGATTTGACACACATGAACGAGGCACGAGAACATGCAGGCGCCGACTACTCACCACGAGCTGCACAATCAATTCGCGGGCCAGCAGCGCGGTGTCGGCGGGCCGCAGCCCGTCCAGCAGCGCCTCGTACGCCTTGGCCGCCAGCAACGCCGAGCCCCAGCGCCCGCGCCGCAGGTCGGCCCCCAGCCGCCGCGCCAGCCGCCTCGACACCTGCGGAGATGCGGCAGACACCGCTCCGCTGCTGCTGCTTGTTGGCAGGTTTTACGGTAGTATCCGGTCCAGTGTGTGCAAGGTCCTGTCCAGCCTCTCCCGAGGCATGTATGGCATGTCCCGGCGGCTGTGCTCCTGACCAGCGTGCCCTGTCTGTGTGCAACATTGGCGATGATGCAAGGTGGAAGATGAACATGCCTTGGGGCCGCGCTGCGGGTTCTTATCGACATATTCCAGTAGCCGCTTGATCTTGCGCGCGGTGGCGGCGTCGACCGGCGCGTCGGCCGGCGGCTGCTGCTTCGGAAAAACATCCGGCACCAGCAGGTTGTAGCGCTTGATGGGCCGCGCGCTGCTGGCCGCGATGCCGAAGCAGTTGCAGCCGCAGTTCATGGCCGCGGAAGCCGCTCCGGCGCCGCTGCAGCGCTCTGCACCGGGCCGCTGCGCTGCAGAGCCGTGACGCCGTGAAGCTCGTGCAGCGCTACTGGATCTTGTTTAAGACGATACAGAGCTCTGGTGCCCGTTCGTGCTGCAGCTGCTGCCGCTGCTGCCGCTGCGCGGCGGCAATTGACCTTACTAAATGCCCCAGTAGATGCGCTCTGCAGGAGGCATTCTCAACACAGCTTTGTTGAACGGATTCGAGCGTAATGATCGCGCTGCCGAGAGCTGGAATTTTGCAGTGCCTGTCTCAGTGTGATGTTCTGCCACAAGCTGCAGACTGAGGAACGGTGGATCGATGGCAGTCACAGAATATTGCAACGCTGAGTCGACTGTCAGACCCAATTTGCGCTCAGCATTGGAAGTGTTTCATAGTCTGATGAAGTGATCTGTGGTCGAAGCCTAGCTGCGCGAAGCGCACCCTTAAGCCGGCCAGACACCAGGAAACAAACGAGACGATCTTGCCAGATGTCGTTATGGTGCGTGCAGAAGGCAAAGAAAGTGTGCAGGCCGGCCCGGCATCTTCTGTGGGATTCTGATGTCTGACCTACCCTGAAGATGTTGATGCTCCACTTTTAGGTCCTGCGGGCAGACACAGTCAGTTTCGGCCTTTGCATTAACATTGCAACACGTGCGAAATAGCTGCACCTGACAGCCGCAGCGATCGGTCCGCCAGAGCAAAGCGAGCGGTGATTGCGGCGCGCGCGCAACCACCAGCAGGTGCAGCTTGTGGCGCTGCTGAGATTTGAGCACCGCGGCTGGCAAAATTGATACAAGAGCTGCATCAGTTTCATAGGAGCTGCAAGCGAACCCAATGCAGCTGCATGCAGCCTCTGAGCTTCGCCACAGCGGTGCCGGCACCGCCGCACATGCCAGGCGGCCATTCAGCTCGGCTCGCGTCACAGCGCATGCGCATCACAGCCGCGGCACAGGACTGACGTCGTCAGAGGCTTCCTCACGTGACAGCAAGCCAGTCCGGAATCAGCCCAGCGACGCAGCAACCAGGCGCCAAGTACTTGCAGGCGCCGCCGTGGCCATTGCAACAGGTCAGTCACACTTCCATTTACTGTGTACTACGTACTGTCCACGGACTCGGGAGACGTATGCAGGCGTACCTGTTCCATAGATACCGCGGTGCTCAGGGGAGCTTATGCGCCCACTACATCCTGGAGGAAACTGTGGGCGTTGCTTCAGTGTCATTGGGCTTAACCTGATGTTTGTATCTGCAACGCCTGCAGACCTCCTGAACAGCACCGCGCAGCCGGCGTCCGCGTTCCAGGTGCCCTGGCAGCTGGGTGATTCCGGCGGCGCTGCTGCACCGGCGCCAGCTGGCGGCGCCGGCGGCGCCAGGCGGCTGCGCCCTGAGCTTGCGGCAGCTTTCACCAAATCTGTCTACGACGCCCTGCTGCAGCAAAAGGTACTATAGTGTTCTTTCATCTGCGTAAGGCTGGTGATTTTGAATTGGCTGTGGGGTCAACCTGGCTGTATATGCTTCAAATGCGAAGCCTGCTCTGGCAAGGATGCCGCTCTTGCTTTGCAGATTTTGCAGAGGCATCACGGGCGGATGCCGTGATGGGACGGACAGGATGCAAACATCAGAACCCCAACGTCACTGTCTTGACGTTCGCTGCGGTCGCAGTCGCTTGGCGAGCAGGAGCTGCAGCGGGAAATATACCGGCTCAGGGACCGCGAGTATCCGTACTACAGGTGAGCAGCTTTGTTTGTCTGCCGCATGTCGGTTTCAGCAGTGCCTGAACCACGGACCAGTGGCCCAGATGGAAAGAATCTAATCCCTCCTTTCCCTCCTACTACAGGGCCACGTATGCGGCGCAGCTGCCGGGGGTACCGGATCTGTCGGACGCCAGCGGCGGCCTCAGCAACCCTGTGTTCTTCAACTTCACCTACTACATCCTGTGGAAGGTAAGTCCTGGTGCTTCCCGTGAAGGTGGGCCTGAGCGGCCCCACCCTGCGGAAGGCGCCTGCATGGGGCATCCCTCGAGAACCTCGGCACAGGCGCTTGCCCTTGCCAAGGAGCACTCAGTTCCATTTGCCTTGCCTTCACCAGTCTGTCGATGCCATCTGCACCCGTCAACACATCTTCGCTCGGTCGGAACTGATGCAGGTGGCAGCGCGGCACGTGACGGACCCGCAGGAGCGACAGGAGCTGACGCGCCGCGCGGGGCGGCTGCTGGCGGAGCAGATCGTGCCGCAGCAGCTGCAGCTGGCCATGCGGTCCGCAGCGGGTCAGCGCATAGTAGAGTGCCACCCTGCACACATTGACTCCTTTAGTTCTCGGCCGGCTGTGCTGCCGCCGGCGACTCCAACATAACACGGCCAATATGCATGGCACGAGTGTGGATGTGCATGAAGGACCTGGGCGGTGCATATGCTCGACACCCAGCCGCTCTCGAATTGGTCATACACTGCTGCGCCTGACGCGCCGTGTGCCTCCAAACCGTGCAGACAATGGCGGCATGGCGGCGCCGGCGCAGCTGCAGGCGGCGGTGCAGCAGACGCTGCAGGTAAGGGTAACACACTGCTGGCCGCTCCGCGGCCGCCGCCGGTTGTTTGCTGCTCGTTCCTGTGCTGTGCACCAAAAGTCTATCTGTACCTATGCTCAGGCTCACCCTTAGGCTCATGCACTTGCAGACGCAGATGCTGCTGTCGCCATCATGGTTCAATCGACAGAAACTCATTCAAATTCCAGCGTTCAATTGCTCCTGCCGCAGGTGCTCAAGGACGGGGGCTTCGTGGACGACTACAGGGTGGCCTGGGGTGGCCTGCCCAACCTGCCGGAGCGGCCGTACGGGGAGCCGGTGGTGACTGCGGCAGCAGACGGCGCAGCGGCAGGAGATTCGAAGCCGGGCACTGCTGACGAGGAGGCTGTCGACGTGTTTCAGGTGCAGGTCTCTGCTTGTCTGCGCCTCCTTTCACCACAAATTTCATCCATTTCATGGGACGTGCTGCGGGCTATATGCTCGCACCTCCATTCGACAGCCGCTGTCGAACAGTTCATTCTGGGAGTTTCTGCGTGCACATCAGACTGGTGTTGCTGCAGGCGACTGGGAAGCCTGGTGGATATCTGTTCCTCCAGACGGCGTTTCATGCATCCGCATGGTGGTTGCGGATCCGTCAGATGTCGCGGACGGCATGTTCTCACCATCGTCAGCATGGACATTTCGTTTTCTCCTTTGCGCCTCATTCTCCACACCGACAGGTGACGCTGCGGGGGCCGGCGGACATTCAGGGCAGCGTGTCACTAAGGGGCGAGGAAGATGCATGGTGGGGCCGCGCCGAGTCCAGCCTGCTGGCCGCTGTGCTGGCCGCTGGCGGCTACCCGCAGGCGTCTGCCGACGAGTTCTTCTTCCAGGTGGGGTCTGCGGAAACTGTGTGCGGAATCTGTGACTGCGCTGCATGCTGAGTCCATCCATTTGGGGGGTGGTGGATTCAACTGCTGCATTCGCCAGGCTGCTGTGACATGCTGCGACGCAGTCAAGGACACGCTTAGACCTCAGGGGCATACATTGTGCCGACTACAGGACGAGTGGCGGGGGCCGCAGTCGCTGGTGGATCGGGCGCTGCTGCTCTTTGGTGACCCGCTGCAGACAGTGGAGGTTCCATGGACGCCCACAAGTCTTATTCAGGACTGGCGCCTGTGAGGGCAAGGGGGCATCAGTGCTGCCATTGTGGGGGGCTCCGGCGGTGCTGTCCTGCAGCCGCAGGCGCTCATTGGACGCTGTGCAATGGCGGAGAGATTTTGGTAGCACATGGCTTCGATCAGCTGCTCAAAGTTGGCTTGCTGGTGGCATGTGGTGGATGTTGCCGCATGTGTGCAACAAACTGTGCCACTGGGTACTAATTTGCTGAGATAATGGCGAAATCCTGATTGACCATCTGCTTTCCTTTGTTCGAGAATTGCATCCCTAGACATCCTAATACGCTCTGCCTTTCCCTCGCTAGCAAATCAAAACCTGGCTGTGGACCGTTTTGCTCACGACCGAGCGGAAAGACAGGCCATTTCCACGGCGCTCCCCCATAGCCGTGCAAGCGACAGCCTTCCAACCCGAAATTGCGCAACCTCACGCCACTAGGTTCTCAGGCGTGCAGCCACAAGGCAGCGTTGTGCCTTTGAATGTAGCTCGTTGCCCCCGCAAGGATATCCTTCGTGCGCTCAGTTTGACCTGGAGCCGGGAATGAGATGCTCGAGTGCGTCGAGGTTGGCCTGGTCCAGCCGGTTCTTTCCTGCAACATCGGAACACACAGTGTCAGAATGCAGGCGCAGAAGCCAGAATACCGAGGATTTTGTTCTCGTTGTTGGGTGAGCACTACAGCGCATTGAGCAACTGCCTCTGCAGGACGGGGCACAGTGAGGTGTCGATGCCAAGCAGAATCCGCAGCGCGCCGCGCACACACTGGGCACAATTTCACAGCAGCAACACTCCGTCGACGTATCTTCTCCAAATGAGCCCAAAGCGAAAAAAGCGCTGGAAAAAGACGCACGTTGGCGCAGGCGGGAGGCGACGAAGAAGGACATCTCCAGCGCCTGCTCCGCGTTGAGGCGCGGGTCGCAGTGCGTGTGGTAGCGGTCCCCCAGGTCGATGCCTGCGGGCGCGATTGGGAGCGGAAATGTAAGATTGCCGTTCATATTGGCTCACATTGGCTGCCTGTGCTGAAGACGGGGCCAATTTACGGCCTGTGTGCAGCCGGTCGCATGATCTCCGCAGCCTGGGGGCCACACAAACGTTTCTGTGCAGAAGTCTGCTCGATTTTCAAGGTCAAGAGTGTGCGTTCAGGTTGCTGCTGAGGGCTACATGATGCGCGCAGTGCACGCAGTGAATCCTACTCACCGGTCACGCCGGATCCGCCGCCGATGCACTCAGTGACGTTGTCGCCTGTCATCTCCAAGTGCAGGCCGCCAGGCACTGTGCCGCACTCCTCGTGCACGTCGAAAAACGCCTCCACCTGGACCATTTTTGAATCAGGGTTCAGGATCCAGCTGCTGCGGCGCCGCTCCGGCGGCAATGTTCGCCCATGCTCTGCTCGTGAAGGTCAACACATGCGGAGTCTGCTGGTTGTTGGGGGAAAGGCAGCTGCGACTGCCGCATGGCATCAGACGCGGTTCAGGGCGGCGCGATGGTGCAAGACGGTGCAAAGCAACATAGGCACACCTCGGCACGGATGTTCTCGTAGCGCCGAGTCTTGTAGTTCGACACCGTCTCGGTGTTGCCGTGCATCGGGTCGCACACCCAGGTCACCATCTGCACAGCACAGGCAGCAGACGCCGTGTCAGCAACGACGTGTGTCGCTGAATTGGAGACCCAGACACATAGCCTTCAAGGCAGATCTCTGACGTCCCGCAGTGCCCGCAGGTCATCTGTCCTTTGCCCTCGCCCGGCGCATCCGCCGCTGCAACAGCATACTCTACGTGCAGTGGCGGGCTGCGCAGTCGCACCACCCCTACGCCAAGACAAAAATTCCATCTCACCTGCCCGCGCGCCTCGACCGCCTGGATGAGGGAGGGCAGGTGCGCGCGCAGCTTGGCCGCGCCCATGCGCACCACCACCGCCAGCCGCCCTGGGAGGTTGTCCGGGTTGAAGGCGTCGATCATCGTCACCAGGTCCTCCGGCGTGCACTTGTCCGATACCTGCAGGTGACAACACGGGCTTCGGATTTGCAGCTTGACAGTCGAGGGGTTTAGGATTAGGGTCATTCTGTCGCCAGGTGCTCCGGCGTGCACTTGTCCAACACCTGCGGATATAGGATTTTGGATGGAGGGGTAAAGTTTGCTCATGGCAGTGCAGGCTGCAGCAGCGGTCCTTTCTGCGCAAGAAGGCGGAGGGCTTTCAGTCAGTATACCAGTGTTCACTGTGGATCTGCTTCGTAGCCAGGACCCACGGCTACATGCTGCCACTGCCACTGCTCTTGTTGCACACTGGCTCCGCCGCTTCAGCTCTGTTGCCTGCCCTTGCTGCCGGAGGCTGCACGCCTCCCTTTCCCGCTGCCGCACAGATGTCAGCGGCAGCAAAGGCTCCCGCCCTCGCTGTGCTGGCGGCTCTGTGCGGCGCCACTGCAGCCTGGATGTTTCTGGGAAGCAGGAAGGGGGAGTGAAAAAGCGGGCACCTTGACGCCAATGGGGTTGCCAATGCCGCGCATGAACTCGAGGTGCGCGCCGTCCAGCTGGCGCGTGCGCTCGCCGCACCACAAGAAGTGGCCGCTGCAGTCGTACCTGCGACAGGACACGGGCAGACTATGTGCATTGCAAGCTCCAACGAGGATGCACACGGAAGCCCTTTTGCGATGCCAGCACCTTGCGATGCAATATGAAATGCGCCCAGGCGCTTGTTGACAATCGTTCTGCCTCCGATGGTCTTGGCTCTGTGAATCACCCCTACGCAGCCGCGCGTACGGTCGGTGGTTGAGTAGAGGCAAGTGAGCGCCTGCTCACAGTCCTTCCAGCATCAATTTACTTTATGTCGGTTGCTTTATGTCGGTTGTTACATTTGTAGTACGCCATTTTCAAAGGCATTACGAACCAGCGGCCGGTGGTGGAGTCGAGGCGGGTGAGCGCCTGCTCGTAGTCCAGCAGCAGCGCCTCGTGTGACACGTAAAACTCCGTCTCACTCATTATGGGGCTGCTGGACTGCAGCCCCGCGGCATTCATGAACTGGACCGCCATGTCCACTTGCTTCGCCAGCTCCTGGTACGCCTGCAAAGGAATGGAGGTTCCCGTTGCTGCTGTTGATTGCTGTCCTTTGATCCGAGCAGCGCCAGGTGCTTCGCCAGCTCTCGGTAGAGCCTGGCGGAGAAAAGAGCAGGTGCAGGTTGATGCCGCAAAGGGATGTGACGGTCCAGGGGCCTCCTCAGCACGCACGTCCCAATGTGCACATCAGTCGCCGCAAGGTTTTCCGTGCGGCGCATCAGCAGGCGTCTGCGGTGAGCAGCAGGTGGTGAGCAGCAGGCAGCAACGCACCTGCGCCTCGTCGGAGTTGCCCATGAAGTCCAGGTTCCACTTGAGCACGCGGTCCAGGCCGGCGTAGCCGCCGGTGCTGAAGCCGCGCAGCAGGTTGAGCGTCGCTGCGCTCTGGTTGTACGCCCGCACCAGCCTGGCGGCAGGACATGAGTGGTTTGGATACCGTTCTAATAGTCTCAGTAAGGACTGCTGGCGCGGCTGGATGTGCTGAAGCCGCGTAGCAGGTGAGCGTTGCCGCGCTCTGGTTGTGCGCCCACACCAGCCTGGCGGCATGATACCAGCTGCCGGAGCTCGCATGTTCGAGCTGCTGCTGTGGCTGGCACGGCTCAAACCGCTCCGAAGCCGCGGCTGGTTGGATCTGGTCGGATGAACCCAAGCATCTGAGCTGCGCCTGTAGTCCACTGCTTCATTGCCACAGAAGCAACGTTCTGCCAAGGTCTAGGCTTTGTCGGCCAGGCGGCAGGGATGCCTCGAGGCCCGCCTCAATGGGCGGCAGGCATGCCCCGACACCCGCCTGAACATGGCCCCCCGACTCGCAGCTGATTTGGGTGTTCTGGCGCGCCAGACAAACCTACAAAGCGGGGTAGTGCGGCAGCTGCGGTGTAACGTGATGGCACAGCTCACCGCTGGGGGTCGGGCACGCGCGCCGTCTCGTTGAACTCGGGGCCATTGATGATGTCGCCGCGGTAGGAGGGCAGCGCCACGCCGTCGATCGTCTCCAGGTCCGCCGAGCGCGGCTTGGCAAACTGCCCCGCCATGCGCCCGATCTTCACGATCGGCACGCCGCCGCCGTACATCATGACCACCGACATCTGCGTGGGTGAGGGGCGCACAGCGATTGAGTTTCTCCGGCGTGAGGAGTTGCAACATAAGCCCGCCGCATGCACTCAGCGTGGCGTGGCCACTGCTCCGCATGCTCGGTCCGGCGGGCAGGGGATTACTTTTGGCAGGCTCCTGAACAGCCATGCTGCACCATAGATTTCCTCAAATGATAAGGTTGCAGCAGAAGTTGGCGCGCCCACCTGTAGGAGCACACGGAAGGCGTCCCGGATGCGGTTGGTCTCGAAGGCGTCGAAGGACTCGGCGCAGTCGCCGCCCTGCAGCATGAAGGCCTCGCCGGCGGCGCACTGCGCGAGCCGCGCCTGCAGGTTCCGCGCTTCACCGGCAAACACCAGCGGCGGCATGCGCGCGATGTCCGCGACGGCGCCCTTCAGCTTGCCCTGCACACAGGAGAGAGGGCGTCTGATTTGGTTCTGCGGAGAGGTCTGCTGAAAGTTCGGCTTTAGCTTCGAGCTCGCCGGATCCCGCGCCGCCTCGCCGCCTTGCCACACCGCCAGCGTGCACATTGTCCGCACAGCCGTGGTCACTGCAAGATCCCCCTCACACGATGGGCGCACACAGAGCTGGCAACATGCAAGCGGCGTTCCGGACTCGCCGCAGTCCTTTCAGCGCCTGCCGCCGGCATGTTGCAATTTGTATTTTCGTGGCCTACTAACTTTGGAAAGGCCTTCTCGAGTTGTCCGATTCTCGCTGTCCTCGATGCATGGATGGGGAGGGCCAGACTGAGAGCTGGTGTGTCAGCACTGGAATATCTGCAAGCTATCTCTGCAGCTGTCCTCGGCGCTGTCCACACCAAAATTTCATGCAAGCTGCCGCGCACCATGCTTATGAGCATGCAAGACGCAACAACATGATTTTGGCACGCCGTTTGCAAGCCTAGATAGCATAGCAGCTGCCACCACCAGGTGCAGCTGTGTGTTCATGGAGGACCTCCTGTCTCGCAGATGGAATCACCTGATCAGGGTAGTTGGGCTGCTGGTGCGCGGTGTAGCGCTTCCAGCTGTCTGGGGCCCAGCCTGACGGCGCCGCGCCGTTTTGTGAAGGCGCGGACCGTGCCACACGCGTCGGTGGCTCAGCGATGGCCCTAACAGGCGGCGCCCGACCTGCTGGTCGCTGCCTCGTGCTCCGCTGCTTTTGCGCGCATGATCGCGACGGGGGGGCCCCTTGTCGGCTGCACGCGCCGCTGCTACCCAGCCTGCTGCTCAGAATGGTAGTCATCGCACTCGCTTCCAGCATGAGGCTGCTGCAAGCTCGTGCACCTAGCCCGACACTATATGAACGCACTCAATATCGACAACTGATTCGATCTTGCAACGATGGTAAGGCGGCACTAACGGCATTCCGGAGCCATTGTTGCGCAATCGAGCCGCCGGGACTCGTGCAGATTGGATTCTCTGCCGCCGCTGAATTTCTAGGTGGCCGCAAAACAAGCTGGGGGTACGGCCCTGCCTGTCTTCCAGCTGCTACTGGCCCTCGCTGACTACCGAAGTCTGATCTTTACCGCGTTTCGCACATGTAGAGCCACATAATTTCCTGCCGATAAGAAGAAACACCAGCTAAGCAAATAGTTGCGCGATCCGTCGACATCCAAAGCACTTACAAGACTGGGAAAGCATGAATCGCTACGACTCCACTGATACAGGTACTCATCAGCATCAAAAAATTGCACGCTGCTGGCTGGCTTTGATGGGCACACTGCAAATTGCATCAAAATCTGAATCAGCCGCATCTACATGTGCATTCTTGACAGCCTGCGGCTCGCCCACAGCCTGTGCCGCATCCTGAGCGACTGTACGCCGAGTCTTCAGCACGAGCGCCCCGCAGGGTCATGACCGCAGGGAGCCTCATTCCAGCGACACGTTCGTCATCGTGCTGGCGTCGGCTTCCTCATCGTACACAGGGTACATGGACTCATCGGGCTGCGAGCTGAACCGCCAGCCTGCGCAATGCCGGAGCAGCGGCTCAATCGGAAGTCTTGTACGGTGACTACATGCCCTCTGCCTGTCGTTTCGTGTGTTGTTCATGTCGCCTGTTGAATTAGCGGTTTAGGCAGACTTGGAGGCAGTTTTGGAGGCAGTTTTATCATGACACAGACCCAGTCAGGCAGAGAATACATATGCATGCCAACCTGTGGAGGAAGGGCCCTGTCCGCGGTTGGTCACGGCGCTGCCCCGCGGCAGCACGCTGGTCGAGCTGCCCTCGGACACCTGTTGAGATGCAGGACATTACTGCTTTGATCAAGGTGTTCAAACGGCGGCTCTGCAATGAGCAGGACGCAGTGAACAGCTGCCGCTTTCGTGAAGTCGGTTCGCCCAGAAGATGCATGACATGTAACGAACGTAGGGCAACAACATAGTGTACCACGACTGTGCGCTCCGGCGGCGGAGATGATATGAACTTGCTGAGGCGCGCTGGGGCGCCATTGTCGGACCCGGGGCTGCCGTTGCTGCTGCCGCCGCTGCTGCTGCGCTTCGGCTGCTGCTGCTTGTAGTTGATCACTGCGCTGCCGTTGATCTGGCCTGCCAGCAGCAGTCAGCACGATCATGTTATGATTCTCTCACAGGATAGGCTAATTCTGAGGGTGTTCATGTCAAGTACATTCATGGCAGCTGAGCTTGGCATCGATGATGAGTCGCATCAATAGGACTCGAGGCACTTGCCGTTCTGGTAGAACAGCAGAGCCGCATCGGAGTCGTCAGCTGCATGCTTCAGTGGTGGCGGCACCTGCAACATGAGGCACAATTGTTGAGCGTCCATGCAGTGCGCTGGCCATTCACAGGGATACACTTACTCGTTGCACCAGCGCAGAGATATGCAGCCCTTGCCGAGGGCGTCATCTCCACAAAGTAGCTGCTGTTGCCGTTGCTGCTGGTCACGACGATGTCCGACAGCTCATCGTCCGACTCGCCCTTCGCAGTGGTGCCTGTTTCAGCAACAAGCTCAAGTCAGCTGGGCTGGCTGCGACTGCAGCATGTGCGCGCAGGCACGCCACCTGGGGTACGCACTGTGGTGCACACACGAGCAGGGCGCAGGCAAAGCTGTGTTCGAATGCAAATTGCTGCAGGTTGCAAAGCAGGGTACGAGCATGTCAAGTAGCCATTGAGTTGGGGACGCACCAGTGACGGGCAGCCAATCAGGTTCCTGCCCGTCCCCCACGCGGTGCTGGTTCCAGAAGCGCTTCCAGGTGAAGAACACCAGCGGCACGACATACCTGCCAAGTGTCACTTAGTCTCAATGGTTCTGCCGCTGGCAAAGCGATGCAATCAACTGCATTCCGCCGGTTCTGATGCATGCAGCTGCAATTGCATGTAAGGTGAAGCTGGGAAGTGCAAATTGAATTGGAGGTCTCACCAGGCGACCACCACGTCCACTGCATGCACACAAATGTTTTGTCAGCAACTGGGCGAGTGCCACACGATGTCAAGGTAAAACGTGACACAGTGAAGTAGACCCAGCAGGCAGTTCAGGCATGCATGCAACAGGACATTTGTAAGCGCTGACCTGTGTAGTGCTTCCGCGAGGCGATGATCAGGCAGCAGATGCACGCGACCGCCAGCCACACCGCTGCCTTGATCAGCCTGCGGCTGCCGTAGACTGTGTAAGTGTAGGCTCCTGTGGACAGCAGAAGTAATTTGCTGAAAAATGTGCTGAAGCAAAGCCTCTCATGTCGTGTGACCGGCACATGCATCTGAAGTTTCAGTGGTGAGCTGCAGAGCTGTGTACTGCACCTATGAGGATGAATGTCGTGTGGGAGCTGAAGAGCAGGTCCCCACACGAGTGCGCTGCCTGCACCACCCGGGTGACACGCTTTGGTCAAAGCGGACTTGCAATCATTCTGCATACCTCCCATGCCGGAGTGGCATGCATGCGCTCGCTGACGATGCTCGTTTGGCAACAGCGTTCGCCCACCTGTGTGCCGATGTCAAAAAAGATGTTCTGCCACCAGTGCTGCGGCCAGGCCAGGCTTGCAGTGCTCTTGCCCAGGCGGCAGTGGGGTGCCGGCCCCGGCAGCCCAGTGCTCAGGAATGACAGTATCCGCAGCGACTGGCACGCTGCAGCAAGAGCAGCATCGAGATGTTGCATGAGGGCATGAAAGGCTTGTGTACAACGCGATGTGTGCAGGCCACATGCACATTCGATCGTCCAGTACTGCTCGCATGTTGATGTTTGCACAGACACGAATTACTGACACAGGACGCCAGAAGGGGCAGAAATGCACTGCACAGGATGCAGAGGAAGCGGCTGAAGAGCAGGACGGTGAAGAACTTGGGCTTGCGCCGGATGAAGGGCGTAAACGCGAAGACCAGGAAGGAAATGAACAGAGTCCAAAACACGTCTTCGCCGATCCAGTCAAAGCGCTCGCCCAGCTCCTGCAGGCAGACGTCGGCAGTCTGGCAGGCTCAGAAAGCGTGCTTTAGCAAAAATTGATGACAAACGGCTGGATGCGGTGTCAGCAAACACGCGTACACATTTGACAAGAGACGGCATGGCAAGGGCGAAACGCACCGGCAGGATCATGAAGCCGAGGTCCTTGAGCGGCTGCTTCTGCGGCTCATGCATGTGGTAGGCTGCGCGGGAGACACCGTTGACTTGAGGTCTCGTGGGAGAATGCTTTTGAGCTGCCGCTACAGCTGCATGCACGTCACAGACATGACGCAGTCCACAATTGGCGTTGCGGGTGTCCATGTTCACGGATGCGCACCCACTGCCGTGAACATGCCGTGGACGTACTGAAAAGCTGCTCCCAAACAAAGGATCCACCATTTGCTCTTCAGCAGGCGCCACTGCGTCAACATGAACAGTCGTGAGAAAACGTAGGATTCTTGAATGGAGAGCGACCAAGGTGATTACTGCACGAAGTTGCCTGCCCAACGCTCTCAAGCACAGAATACTGGGTGGAGACATAGCACGCCAGGGCGCGCACCTCGACTTTGGTCTCATCCACGAATCGCTCACGGAGCGTCCCTCTCGTGCTAGAAGGACACATGATGGCGACTCAAATCAACAGCTAGTGTTCCATCTGCGATTTCTGAGGCTGTATGATTTTTTAAGGTGCCCAGGACTGCTGCCACTCCTTCTGGGCGCAGCTATCTATTCGGCCGTCGGGAGGGTTCCTCGACGTCGCACAATTGTGCAATAGCAAACAAGGCCGATGCGTGATGATAGAACAAGGGTTAACAAGAGCTCAGGTTCGAGTCTGAATTGCAGTGTAGTGAAGCTACAGATGCATGTCAAACAGTTGGCGAGGCGATTCTGTCCGCACTACTAGGGTTTGTGCCGCCTGTATGGACGATCAGCCAAAGAACAAGATGTGAGTCGGCCAGAAGCAGTTGTGCAATATCGGCTGTCTTGTACCACGTGAGAGACGTCATCATATTAGCCCCTGAGGAAGCAGCAGGGCGGCAGGTACTGCTTGTCAATTAAAAAACACGCTGTGCGGTCTAGATGTCTCAGCATGGTGTCGTGTTGTTTGGATCATGCTCATTCAAAAGAGCGAGTTAACTCGCCTTGTAACGTTACTCATGGAGGTGGTCCTTGGACAAGTCGTCTCGACGGATTAGATGCTGGGCAGTCCCAAACGTCTGCCACACTGGAATTGCCTACCACAACGCTCGTCTGGCGGACTTCGAAAAAGTGCATTGTCTTAAAAAAGTGCATTGTTTATGCCAAAAGAAGAAATTAGGATGTTGTGCCGCCAGCGAAGCCGCGCGCCACCTTCAGAAAAGCCGGCAAGGGTGGATGGCCTCACGGCGCCGCCACCGCAGCCTTTTGAGCACCAGCCCAGCCCGTCTCCAATGCCCTAGGAACCCATAACCTCCAAGAAATGCCACAAGCGGCCAAAACACATAGCGGCCTCCCAAAACCCTCGACTCGGACCAAGTGCCCTGACTGGTTAAGCCCTGCCGATGTCATGTGCTGCGCATCTGTGCATGCATAACAAATTCCCAAAAATATTATCAGCCCTAGTGCTTACCTCGCAACCCTGCGAGTCGTCATAAACGACAAGAGGCTATGCACAGATGGTAAACAGCACTGCTAACTTCTATGTTTCATCCGGCCTTCCAGGCCCTCCGAAAATGAGGCACCGCGGCGGCAGCCGCAGCTGCTGCGGTGATGGCGTGTACGCCATCACAGCCTAATTTGCTGAACCTTCGGCCGCCCCCAGCTGCCGCCACGCCAGCGTCGCTGCTGCGCTTGACGCGCGCGCTGCTACCTCCGGCTGCCAAAGCTCCCACCCGGCCGCAACGAGTTGCCGCCAGGCGGCGGCGGTTTGCCATGCGCGCTCAGGCGAAGGGAGCCGTCCCAGCCGCTGGCAGCGTCCTCAGGTGCGGGGCGCGGAGGGCGGCGGCGGGAAGGGGTAGGCTGGCAGCTGCAGCGCCTGCGGCGGCGGTGACGGCGCGACCTGCCCCACGCTGGACAGCATGTTGGGCGACAGTATGGCCAGCACCTGCGACATCGCCGGGTGGCTCTCCAGCAGCACCCTGCTGGGGCGCATGCCAATGATGGCGTCAGCTCTCTGTGCGCAAAGTAGACGCTCACTCGAGCAGCGCGTCAATAGAGCATCGAACCGCAACGTGCGCAAAGCGCAAAGTGCCGCTACAAGCGCGCTGCACACAAGCTGTGTTGAGATGGGACATCCTGCTCCGACTGTTCGGGAGCCACTTCGTGCTTGTGTGCATCCAGAGGACACCAGCAGGCGTCAGATTGCAGTGTGCACGCAACAGAGATCAGAGACGACATACCGCCACTGCTGCACCAGCGCCGGCGTGAGCGGCGGTGGCGGCAGCAGCTGTTGCGCCGCCTCCCACTCCATGGCCTGCTGCACGTCGCCCGACACCGCGACTGCCACAGCAGCCTGAGTGCGCGCCTGCAGTGGCGAGTGCAGGTGGCAACACTCAGTCAATGCGGCACAGAGCACCGTGTCTCGAGCACGTGTTGTACATGTGGCGGGGTATTCCCGATGCATTGACGGGTGAGTTGACTTGGTTTGGGGCAATTGCAGCGTGGGAGGGTCCATCAGGAGAGATGCTGCAGGCCCTTGAAAATACGGAGATATTAAGAGCTATTGCCTAGCCATATGGGCGAGCCGTCACCTGCGTCGCCAGGTCGGTCGCCGCATGGATGACCGCGGCCGTCTGCGCCCGCACCGCCTCGGCCGCCGCCAGGCGCAGTGCCGTCGCCGGCTCCACAAACGCCTGCCCCTGCTGCCCTCGATGCTGCCCCGGCAGCTGCAGCTGCTGCTGTTGCTGGTGCTGTAGTGCGGCAAACGCCTGGCTGAAGTGCACCGCCGCAGCGGTGGAGGAGCCCTGCTGGTGATGCAGCTGCAGCTGCTGATGCTGCTGCTGCTGCTGCTGCTGTTGTTGGTGATACTGGAGCTGCGCCTGCTGCTGCGCCTGAGCCCGCTTTTGCTGCTGATGCTGCCGCAGGTACTCAAACGGCGACAGCTTCCGGTCCTCGGCCGCGTGCTGCGCCGCCTGCTCATCCATCTCCTCGTCCGTCAGCGGGGAGGCAGGGGCGCTGAGGCGGCTGCCGCGGCCGCCGCGTCGTCCGCCGCCGGCGCCACCGCGGAGGCCCCCGGGCCCGCCGCGCGGCCGCGGCGTCGAGCGCGGCGCACGCGAACCGGGGGTGAGGTGCTCGCTGGCGGCGCCGCGGCTTAGGCCGCCAGGCGTGGGCAGCGCCGGCCCGACACCGCCGGGCGGCACTAGCGAGCTGTACTGCACGCCATTGTCGGAGGAGTGGCCCTGGCGCAGGCCGCCGCCGCATGCGCCGCCGCCGCCGCCGCCGCCGGCCCCGGGGCCGGCCAACATGAAGCCGCCCGGCGCGGCGCCCTCCGCCGCGGCCGCGAACGCCGAGCCGGCGGAGCCAAAGCCGTGGCGCGGCCCCGCACCCAACTCGCTGCCGCAGCCGTCGCCGGCCGGCAGCACCTCCCCACGCGCGGCGGCGTCCTCCGCCATGGACTGCCGCCGGATCTCTGCGGCCTGGCTCTTGCAGCAGGAGCGGCACTTTTCCGACAGCCCGTCGGGCGCGATGGTGTTGGGGTAGTAGAGTGCTGCGCGCTTGACCTCGCCGCAGTGCGGGCACTGCTTCTCGTCCACCGTCGGCGCCCGCACCTGCATGTCGGCAATGGCGGTGTTCAATGTCGTTTTCCTCTGAAGCGGCCTGCTCATCGAGCTGTATGAGTATCGGCCAGTGGGCAGCGTGCCGTTGAGCAATGCAGCCTGAACAGCAATCGAAGGTCCGAGCCAAGACAGCTGTGTTATACCGGAAAAACATGACACTTGTCCAATGTCCAAAATTTCGTTCAGGCGCCTTTCGTTGCCGGCATGACTGCTGGACAGGACTGGGGCACGGGAGTAAGGGCGCGGGACCGCACCGCGCCCTTCTCCCGCTTCATGTCGCCGTGGCACTTGCGGCAGTAGGTCTGCGTTGACGCCGGGTCGTCCGCGTACTTCCGGTGGAACTCGGACACCGACTTCACCTCCCGGCAGCGTGGGCACGCCTTGCGCGCCTCGCCGGGCTGCCCGTCCTGCGCCATGTCGAGCAAGCGTCAAGCAAACATTAAGCCGACTTGAGCTTGCCTTCACTCACATTCGCTGCTGTCAGACCTGAGAAAACCTCCAGCTTGAGAAAGCAGGTTTCGTGCTGCCGAGGAATCTGGAGGATAATCATGATTCCGGCAAGGACTCAACTCACTGGCGCAAGACAACGTCCGTAAGAACGGTGCAAGAGGGAATGGACCACCCACCTGCTGACACTGCACATTCTCCGCTGCCGCGTCACTGTCTGCAAACTGCTGCCGCGGCGGCGTGCCGCCGCTGCTGCCGCCGCCGCCGCGGCCGCCCGCCCAGGCCGCTCGACCGCCCAGCGACCCAGCCAGTGCATCCTGCAGCGCAGGCTCAGGTGGTCAAGGTCACAGCGTATTGCATTCAGATGGTGGCAGGCCATCGCTGGTAGGCTGGGCCCATCAGCGGGTGGGCTGACCATCGGCTGTCATGACAAGAGGTCCTCCTGATGGCCATGTAGATGTAAAACTCTCAGGCAGACAGTATTTTGCTTCAGCCCCCAGCCGCCCGGTGCAGCATGCAGCACGGCAGCAAGAAACTTCTCGTGGCTTTGACATGCCTGCTGCCCAGTGCTGCCGCGGCCAGGTCGGGGGGCGCCAGCGTCCTTTCGCTGCCGCTTGGCCTGCAGCATCGCAATGGCACATTTTATCCCAAGTCAAGGCAGAGCCCCGAGGCATTGGGCAGGCGCTGTCGGTGGCTGAGTCAAGGTGGAACCCCAAGGCATTGGGCAGGCACTGTCAGCGGCTTGCACTCTCCCAGATCTTGGGGATGCAACAAAGCCGGGCATGCTTGGCAGGACGCTGATGTATGGACGTTGCAGCAGTTCAGATGTTGTGGCAATGAACAATCAAGAGTGCGCTACATGCCTTGTTGCCCTGCTCAAGGGCGGCGGCCTCGCTCTGCGCGATCGCCAGCAGCGCGTGGGCATCGTTCAGATTGATGATGCGCCGCTGCGCGCCCCGTCTCGGCGCCTGCGACAGATCCCGCGCCGCCGGCGCCCATTCTGGGTCACCCTCCCTGTCCGCCGCCGGCGCCGGCAGGTGCATCGGCGGCGGGTGCTGCCGCCGTGGCACCGGCGCCGCCATGCGGTCGCCGCCGCCCGGCTGCGCCGCCTCCTGCTGCTGCTGATGCGGCGGTGATACAGAAACCGAGCGCTCCTGCGCGCGCGGCGACGGCGTCGAGCGCACCGACGGCAGCGGCAGCGGCATCAGCTGCGGCGAGGGGCTGCGCCTGGTGATGGCCGCGGCCGTGGTGGCCGCCGTGATCGACCAGCCGCCGGGCCCCAGGGCCGGCAGCCCCAGGCTGAGGCCTTTGCCCAGCAGCGGCTGCGAGGCAGACAGCGCCGCGCTTGCCTTGGCCTGCTCGGCGCTCGCCTGCAGGCGCCAGCCGAAGGTGGGGCGGCCGGCGCCGCCGGACAGGAGCGGCAGCGGCGGCAGCGTCGCCGGGGCGGGCTGCTGCGCGGCGCGTGCAGCTGTGCTGGGCTTTGCGTCTGTCGGCTCCGGACTAGCTGATGGCCGTGGCGGTGGCGGCGAGTGGGATGCTGGCTCGGTGCTGCTGTCCCGGTGGCGGCCCGATCCCGCCGTCGCTGAGCTCACTGCTGCTTTCGCCAGCGGCCGCCCGCTCTGTACCGGGCTGCTGCGTCCGCCGGACAGTGCTGGTTCTGGGCTGCCGCGCGGGCAGGGGCTGCGAGATAGGGAGCCGCTGCTGTGCGCCAGGGGGCTGGATGAACGTAGTGCAGACGTGGAAACCGGTACCTTGTCCATGTCTCAACGTGGGTGCGACCTGCAACCGCGGCGGGTGCAAGGGCGGTGGTCCGCAGGCTTGTGATCCCTTCTGAGATGTGTGATGCCACACCGGCATTTGTTCGGCAGTGACCGTGCCGGATAACTGGCAATGTGTGGTAATAGTGTAGCACACTTGGAGTGCCGCACGGTGTGCTCCTGGGGAACGTAGTATGTGAGAGAGCACTACACGGTACACAGCTGGCCTCCGCGCCACCTGGTGGCGCCCTTACCGTTATTGCGGGCGGACGAGAGCGCATGCGCAATAAGGCCGATGCCAATGCGACGGTGCTCACTTTGTACGGCGCTTGAGGATGGAGGGCCCGGCAACAGAAAAGGACCTCTAGCCTGGCGTCGCCTAAGTCGCCTGAATCGCCCTGGAACGATGTCTCGCCACGCCCCTGTGTACAGCGCTCCAGCCCGGAGCCCTCAGCCGAGCTACCAAAGGTATCAGATGCGAGAAGGCTCTTGCTGCAGCTGGCCGGTGTCGCACGTCAGCCATTACGTGCCTGAGGCCCTCTACAAAGACGGCTGGCTGACATTGCTGGTGTGTGAGATCCAAGCCTCGGCGCAAGCTTTTGCACCGCGGGGCACGGCTAGACCAGCTATATATACGCTTTCAGATATTTGCAGAGACACAGCGACGCGGGGCTGGCGCCCTCGCACCTGCGTGAGACTAGATGCTATGTAAATACTGTGTGCCTCACCTGTGCGCCGAGAGACCACTCCACCACCAGCTGCCGCGCCCCGCCACGCCCCACTCAGCGAGCTGTCACAGTTTGCGAGCTTCACTTCGACAGCTTTCAGCTTTCCAGCCCGAGACTGCCCGAGGTACTGGGCAGATTGGACAGAGGGCGTTGTTTCACGAGACGGGAAAAACATAGCTTGTGTCCCAGTCTAGGGTCTCTTAGTAACAGCTGACAAGGAAACGCAAGATCTGGATCTGGATCTGGTGATCGAGATCTGGATCTGGTGATCGACGTATGGTGGAGCAGCTGCTGTCCCCACACATGCGGAAACGCAACCACCCTGCGGGCTGGGCGAAATGCACTTAGAAAGGTTTGGTCAGGGTGTCGCAGAGCCGATTGCTGTTTCAGCAGCGAGTTTGGGAGAAGAAACAGGTCAGCCCCTGTTTGGGCCAAGCGGTCCGCACGTCAGGTGTACAAATTTTCGCCAGGTTGAGTAATCAGAGTGGTACACACCTGCCGGCCCTTCACAAACATGCTTATGACGATCAATGCATACCTCCAGGCAGCAGCGGTGCGAGTACAAATGTTCAATGCCAGCGGCAGGCAGTCAGTAGCTGACGAAGGCGGCAGCCAGCGAGCAGCAGGTAGCACAAAAGCTGTGACGAGACTTGTAAAGATATCTGTAGCACACGAGGCAACCACGGTCAGATGCCTGCTAGCGGGCTAGGGGGCACCGGACCGGGCTGGCCAAGTAGCAGCAGCAGCAGATGACCGATTTCGAGCTGGTACATACTCTTGATGCACACTTGAAGCATTGCCGAAACGGGATCCAATCATATCGAGGTTCCTACAAGGTTGTTCCATTGCGGGTGCTGCGCAACAGCAGTCTGCCGCAAGGCGCATATTGACGCATGGCACCAGCGGAACACGTCGTTGTCCTCAGAACCGGTCCAGGGTGCTTCAAGATCTGCCTCCTTGAATGGCCGTGCGACCAACGACAAACTGTCGTCCGCATCGCCCCACCCCTCGAATCATCATGCCACAGCGTCAGGCGCCGCGGCGGATGATCACGGAGCATGTCCTCCAGGCTTGGTGCCCTGGCGGCAGCGCTCGGCGCCGAAGGTTCAAAGCGTCCAGGTGCATGATTCAGTTACCCAGCCGGACAGTGGGCTGCTCAGGTCTCGCCGGGCCGTCATGCGTCCTGGCGGATGGTGACGGCGCGGGAGCGGCGCACAACGCGGCGCACGGCGCCGGCGTTGACGCAGAATAGCAGCCGCACGCGGCCCGCCTCCAGCAGGCTCAGGTGCGGCAGCGGCGCCACCTGCCCCAGCGCCACCTCCCGCCCATTCACGCGCACCTGCACACAGCATGCGCATGCAATTTCGAGGCTTGCGCCTTCAGACGGTACTCTTCAAGCAGGGAGCAGGGATTCTGCCGGCTGGGCGGCTGGATGAGCGCTGCGTTTGTGCAGAGGCGCTGCCGGCTGTGTGATGTGGTCTGATCAAATGCCCAGAGCAGGCTCGATGCACGCAAGACCTGCAGCATAGAACATTGCACAGTACTCCGGCGCGCACCGAGCGGCGGCCAATGCAGCGCAGGCGGAAGGCGCCGTCGCGGTGCAGCGTGATGCTCGCTGCGCGGCGCGACACCTTCCGCGCGTCGCCCTCCGCCGCCAGGTCCACATCCACCTGCTGCGGCAGATATGAATAGGGTCGATCTATGTGTCTGTGGGTTTGACTCAGGATTCATGCATTGCAGAGTGCCGCAGACCAGGGAGATGTGATGGGAACACCGACGCGTCGCCCTCCGCCGTCAGGTCCACACCGACACAAGCTGTACCAGGATGTTGAGTGTGCCGTCAAAAGGAAATTACATGTCTGAAGGTGAAGCCAGGAACCACTGGTTGCGAACCTCGAACATGGAGTCCTGGTGACGGCCGCGTTCATGCACTTGTGACTGTGATCGGTGATCCGAGAGCCTGATGATCAAGCTCCCTCGCCAGGCCGACATTCTCTCAGCTGCAAGCGATACGAGAGACTGCAGACACCTGGGACGGGTTGGGATGCGCAGATATTGTCACACTGGCCCTTCACACATGGTGCACACAGCCGTCCTGCACTGTCAAAACAGCAGTGGGGAAAGCGAATGGGAAGGCACGCACGCTGGGCGCAGCGGAGGTGGCGCGCCCCAGGATGACGGTGGTACGGTGGATCAGAAACTGCGAGCGCCCGCCGATCAGCTTGGCGAGCGCGCTGCTGCCATCCATCTCCCGCCCGTCCGCCGCCGCGGCGCACTCCTCCAGACGCCCTGCATGCAGTGTCTAGAGCTTTGCGAAGGCGCTAATGAGCAAAGTCACTGCGTTCCGGATCGCTATTGCTCTGCATGTTTTCCATCTCCCGCCCGTCCGCCGCCGGGGCGCACTCCTCCAGCCGCCCTGCAGGCAGTGTTTGGCTCTGTTCATGTGGTCTGATAAGATGCATTGGTTCTGTTGTTCGATCCCGGCGTTCTCTGCCCAGCAGCCATTTCTGCACAGGTGTGCACTGTGGAGCCACCACAAGGGGAAGAAAAGCAGCACACGGCGAGCCTGCTGGAGGCGCACTGCTGGGCAAACAAGAGCAGAAACAGCAGAGGCATGCAGTCCCCTCGCACACAGAAGCAGCACAAACCTATGGCCTGCAGCCGGGAGCGGAAGCCGCCGTAGCCGCGCAGCAGCGCGGAGGTGTCACGCGCTGGGCCGTAGGGGTCCTGCTGCAGAATGACCTCCTCCACGTCCGACACCGCCGGGCACTCCTGCATCATTCAAACAACATCAAGCCCTTGGACAGTACACGCATGACACCATTTGGCACATCGCAAAGCGGTGACAGGCAATCACTCTCTCCACGTCCGACACCGCCGCGCACTCATGCACTCGAGCCATAGGGGTTTTTCATCAATGGCACGGCTGCATAGGTTTCTAGTGGTGCATGGACTGCAGCATCAGCCACTGTTGACTGTAGTCGGGAAGGCGCCGCCAATGCAGATTGTGCAGTGGCGTGTTGGCAAGGATGGCATCTCGTCGGGATCATGAGGCCAGCTGGTACTGATAGGGCTGCTGTCCGTGACACTCCAGGTTTTCTGACTGTCTCTGAGATGCATTCTTCCTCACCTGGTCGCTGGCCTCATCACGCAGGGTGTCTGAATCATCGCCGTCGTCACCAACGGCGTCTGCGGCACTTGCTGCAGCGTTTGTGGCCGCGCCGCCGCCTGCCTCTTGCTGCCCCTTCTGCGTCCCCAAAACCGCCGCCCGGTCGCCGCTCGCCGCCGCACCATTTGCCAACGTTGGCGCCGGGTGCAGCCGCCGGTACAGCTGCCGTACGCTGAGCTCTTCATCTGAGTCCGCCGCCATCGTCGTCGGGCCTGCCGCCAGCAGAACGGCACACCAATCAGTGGGCTTCCACTTCACTGTACTTGAATAAGAACCGCTGGAGCTGTATTGCGCAATCAGTTTCAGCGGTGCCCGGCGTCGTAGATCGGAAGGAGAAACGTAGCAAGCTGCGCTTTATTGCGCTGGTGCATGACTCTCGAGGCATTTGAGCAGCAGCTAAGGCAAGATCGTGCATGTCGGCTGGCGGTCAGGCGTCCCACCTGGCGCCTTGAGGGCGGCGCCGCCCGCCGCGCAGAACTGCTGGTGCCGCGTCCGCAGCTCCTCGGCCAGCGCCCAGGACTCTTGCTGCAGCGACAAGGCGACCCGAAAGCGTTCAGCAGGCCGTTGAAATGGTTTTCAGGAAACGCAAGTCTTACTGCCCAGATGTCAGGTAAGGAGATTGAAGACCATGTATGTCCACGATGCAGCCAGCAGGCAATTCGCATGCAAAACATGAACAGTATCACCCAACGTTCACTGTGCAGGTGCAGCACCCGACCTGCTGTCGCTGTGGCATCCCTGTTGGGCCCTGCACCCTCGCAATCAGTCAGAGTGCTGCTTGAGGATAACCGCCCAGAGTCACTGCGGGGCCGCACCTTGTAGATCTTGTGCAGCTGCGCCAGCGCCTCCCCCCGCTGCCGCAGCAGCTCTCCCTCTGTCAGCACAACGCCGCCTGGCTGCCGCCCCGGCAGCGCGCCGCCGTTGCCGCTCGCGCCGCCGCCGCTGCCGCCCGACGCCGCCGCGCCAGCGAGCGGGAAATCGGACGCCAGCTGTGCGATGTCCTCAACCCGGAACAGGTCGCCCAGCTCGCTGGCGCCGTCGTCGCTGCCGTCGCCGCCGTCGCCGGCCACGCGGGCGTCCCTGCCGCGGGCGCGCCACACAGCAGTCTGGTCGGACCGGTCGGATGACCTGTTCGCGGCGGAATGTCGTATTCATAGTGTTAGAATGAGAACAGTGCTGTCATATCGTTGAAGTGCAGCCCAAGTGAGCGTCAGTTGCGCGAAGCTACGCAGGCTTGCAGCCCCACCTGGACTGCTTGCGCCGCTTGCTGCCCTCTGACGGCGGCGGGTTGGGGTCTGTGGCAATTGGACGGTGTCAACAGAAATGTACTTCATGATGCACGTGGCTATCTAGTGTGAGCCACCTCAAATGCATAGAGACATCATGCATGTAGATCATGTTCAGCGCGTGCATCTTGCGAGGGCAGCAGGACTGACCTGAACTTCGTTTGAGGCTGCTCTTCATCGTCACCAGGTTTCACCCACGCTGCTGTGCTGTGTCAATTCCTCAGATGCTCTACCAGTCGTACTGGAGGTCAAAGCAACTGCACGAGGGAGACGCAGCCCTTGGGCAAGGCTCCTGCTGCCAAAGGCCTTGATCGCGGGGCAGAAACAGATCAAACATACAAGTGCCTCCCAGCGAGCTCGCTCCTGTTCCGGGTGGAAGGATGCACTTTCACTGCTGATTTGAGTTGCGATCTGCTGCAATGCTGGATGTAATTGTGTTCTGAGGGGACGCGCAATGCCCGTACATGAAGAGGTGTGTAATGAGGCAGCAGCGGGGGCACATCGTGTCTGCACATCAGCCAGGCACCTTGCGTTCAGTTCTTCAGACACCGTCAGCTTGCAAGATTCAGCTGTGAACGTCCTGCGATCGCAGCTGCGACCCACCCGGCATGTCGATCCCTTCGCCATTCGCGGCCACTTTCAAGGTGCAGGCCTGCAGCTGCCTGCTGTCACGCAACATACATCGCATTGCATGTCAACGATTGGATTCGACGTCTGGAACCAGTGGCTGAATGTCAGAGCCTGGTGGCGCAGGAGTGGCAAGCGCACCGCTCGCAGGGCGCAGGCGCACTGGCGGCGCTGCAGTCCCTGCTGGCCAGCCTGGCACCGGTCACCCTGCCGGGATGCTCGAAGCTGTGGCAGCGCATACGCTCGCAGGTGAGCGACCTGCTTGACGCCGCTGATGCATGTGTGACTGTGCCGGCACTGCCCCTGCACACCGCTGTTCACACCACCACACAGCATGAGCTATGACTGTATGGGGAGGCTCACGCCTTTCAATCATGCATGGACGTACATAGGGCATTCGCTGTCGTTGCGCACAGGCGGATTCGGAGGCCCTCAGCCGCTACGCCGTCGCAAAGGGTGCGCCGCTGCAGCCGGGGCGGACGCCTGCAGAGCAGATCGATGTGGCTCTGGAACGGCTGCACGTCTCGGTGCGGTCGTGCGCGATCCTCTTCCGACGGCTGCAGGCGGCCGTGGCAAGCATCGAGCAGGTGTCAGCCGCTCCAACCGCTTGCCTTTGGCTGATGCAGCGATGCGCTTTCTTCCTTGGCGTGTTCACGGCTGGCTGTGCACAGCATCTGATAAACAATTACAATTCCAATAACTCGCTTGCATCAGTCTCTGAATCCTTCTCTCAACATGGTGCAGGATGCTTTGACATCCCTTGCTAGAGATTCCGGCGCAGATACTATCGCAGGTGAACTGAGCGCCGTGCCTGTCTTGCTGTCCAGGCAGCCTGCAGGGCTCTGCCAGATTGTACCACCATGTGTGTTTGCTGCCCAACACTTCACTGGCACCTCATGATGCGCATGCTGGCACGGACAGGGGAGGCGCTTAGCGATGGCGAAGGGCAGGATGCGGCGCTGCTGGTCGCCAGCATCATGGATGCCCTGGAGCAGGAGCACCAGATGATGGTGCGGCATTCCGCAACACCATCAACTCTGCACATCTCGCCACGTGTTTTGTAGTCTCTCACCCTGCGGCCCCTGCCATGCAACGCCCTTCCAATGTTTGGAGGCTGCGTACGCCCCGATCGACAATGTCAAAGACATGCGTTGATTTTGGTGCCCACGTCTGCAGCGGCTCGTCGATGGAGCATTGGGCCTGGAGGCGCCGCTTGAGGAGTCAGGAACCTACGCCATGCTGCGGCGGCTGGCCGCCATTACTATTCATGGCAGCGCAAAATCAATCAAGAGGATCTCATGTCACATTTGCAGTGGCGTCGACCTGAAGACAAAGCCCGAGGAGCTGGGCACCTACGCGATGCTAGGCGCCTGGCGCTCCAGACTTTCTTACATCACGAAGGTTCCACAGAGTCCTGTGTCACATTTGCAACAGGTGGTCGACAAAGCTGTGGACCTGGAGACGCCGGCCGAGGAGCTGGGCACCTACGCCGTGCTGTGTTGCCGGGCGCCCCGTGTTGTACATCGCAGTGAAGGAGGGGTTAAGGAAGCTTGCCAATAACAAAGATTGTGCGTCACATGTGCAGCGGCTGGTGAAAAAAGCGGTCGACCTAGAGACGCCGCCTGAGGAGTTGGAGACCTACGGGGCGCTGTGGCGCCTGGCGTCACGAACATCATACTCAATGGCATCCATCAAGAGGACCCTGTGTCCCATTTGCAGCAACTGGTCGACAAAGCGGTCGACCTGGAGACGCAGCCCGAGGAGCTGGCCACCTACGCGGCGCTGTGGCGCCTGGCGCCGTACCTGGACGACGATGCCGTGGCTGCCGCGCAGCTGCTGGTGAAGGATTGAGTGCGACGCACTCCTGGCGGCAACGCGGCTGCCGCGCAGCTGCTGGCGCGGGACTGAGGGGCGACGCAGCTGCTGGACCTCTGTGGGGGCTGGCAGCGGTTCACGCGCTCCCGCTGCTGAAGCGAGCACGGTAGGTGGACGGTCCTCACTTTCAATGAACTTCTGACTTCACGTTAAAATGGAGACCTGATAAGACATCCATGACTCCATGTGATCAGGAGGCCGATCCGCACTGCCGCACATCGCGAATTGCGCTTCACCCGAGTTGAGCTTCCCCCTGCCGGTTTCGGCCTGCCCGATGACAGCGCCGATCGCTTATGCAGCAGCAGCTGTGTACAGGCATGTGCGATTGAACTCCATTCGAGCCCCCGGCGCACCCTGAATGTACTCCGAGAACGCCGAAGGTTGCTGGCCTTCGAGGAGATACTGCCGCTAGCTCAGAGCTAGGGCACGTGATTGGATCTTTGGTCTTCTGGAGCTCGATTTCAGCCGTGCGCTCTCCGCTTTCGGCTTCGAGATGTTTTTTGCACGACATTCATGTACCTTTGAGGCTTGAAAGTGGTGTGGCGTTGCACTGCTGCGACCTGCTGTCGGTTTGCGATCACTTTGTCGTGACCAGGAAACTGGGAGGTGCAGTCCAGCGAAGCGCGTCCGAGAGGGCTGAACGATTCGGAAAATCAATTCACGTATACACCAAATAATCTTGGTCGAACATCACGGCTATGGACGGCGACCTCGAGCTGCTTCGAGGTCAGCCCGGCCCGATGTTGCACGACACTGCAAGACTGCGACTCGACGTGCATGTCGAGCCGTATTGCATATGGGTTCTCTGTCATAAGGCACACAAATATAGTGATGATATGCAATCGATTCTGCAGTATCACGCCTGGGCCTGAGGCGGTGGAAGAAGCGGCACGCTGTGATCGAGGTGGAGCTTGCCAGCTCTAATCTTTCCCTGCAACAGTCGTAGCGTTCTCGTAAGGGATTTATCGGTTTGACTTCATCGGTTTGGAACGTGCGGGGCATCTGCAGCTTGCATATATCATGCTTGATGCTGCAAACCTGTCCTTCTCTGCCCTCACAGGGCGGCGCCCTCCATCTCTTCAGGAGCCAGGGCGGCGCCAAGGTCAAAACACTATCGCTGGCGGGGGCGAAGGTGGAGCCTCGCGGAGTGTCACGACCCAGAGACGCATGGCGCAACTTGTTTGCACTGACCCTGGCGATGCCGGCCGCCAAGACCTACGTATTGAGCGCCAGCACCGCAGAGTTGCAGGTGACATTACCGTGATTTTGTATTGGATTCAAGACCCATAATCGTTCAAGGTGGTGCTGCCGTGCTGTTGGACCAATGGTGGGTGGAGCTCGGCGTTGGCTGCCACATGTGGCGTTTTCATCTGCTTGTCTCGCAATTATGAGACCAACAGGCCGTCGTGTTCGCAATGCAGGAGGCCTATATGACAGCGCTGGCCGCCGCGGCGCTGTCGCCGGTCGAGCGCAAGCTGGCAGCCTACGGCAAAGGCGGCCGCCTCAGCCGCACCCTCAGCCGCGTGATCGCCGCCTTCAGGCCGCTGCAGATGGTGAGCTGTCGCTTGATCTGGTGGTTGTTTCTTCGTGTCCCTAGGATTCAGTTGGTGCTCCAGCCGCACGCTCAGCAGTGTCATTGCCGCCTTCCGGTCGCTGCAGATGGTGCTTGACTCGGGTCAACTTGAGTAGCGTTGCATCGCATTTTTTGTTGTCGTCGGCGTGGGCGCCCTTGCTTACCTGCGCCAAATAACCAGTGCACATGACTGTCGCGTGCCTAGAACCCAGCGGGCCTTCCGATGATCGTCTCACGAGCAGATTGCTGGCGCGCAGGGTGCGGGCTCCTTCTCATCATTAGGATCCACTCCTGCGGACGGCCTGGACGCTCAAGCGCCCGATGGTATGCAGTGCTGGGCGCTGCCCACCGCCGCCTCGTCGCAGCAGTTTGCTGAGGCGGCGGCGGCCGACGCCCGCCTGTCAATGTCGGCGATGGCCGGCAGCGATGCGCTGACTGGTGCAGACAGCCTGCCGCAGCAGTCGGGACCATCCTGTACAGCGGAGTCAACGCTTTCGAGTGCAGCACTAACAGCAGGCGGTACCTTGCCAGACAGCTGTCAGACAGCAGCCGGGCGGGTAGGGGCTGTGCAAAGAGAATGCAGGGTGAAGGAGGCGTTGCGACCGGGACCTGCAGCTGTGGCAGTCAAGCAGCAGGCTGCCGTAGCATACCACAGCCTCACGCTGCGCATGCAAGATTGGGAGGATACTGAATCGTAGCGCTAGAGGAAGAAGTTGCATGCCTAGGTGTTGAAACCTTTCTGGCAGTGCCGACAAGGACTAGCCATGTGGGATTGCTGTCAAGTATGACGGTGGCCTAGACCACGGCATGCCGATGGTGCTGTGCAGTACATGCACATTGATGCTTGAAGGTTGCATGCGGGTTTCTGCGCTGAAGCAGCACATGCGTGCGTTATGTGTGACGAGTCTCAAGTGCCCTAGTGCAGCATGCGGATTGCACAAGTGAGGAGGAGGGTGGCAGCAAGAGCCTGCATTTCGAGCGCACAGGTCGATCGAAACACTGGCGTTCACAGAAAGACCACCGTTTGTCTGCAACAGCAACCAAGCACAGGCCTACACGTCACAAGCGTGATGGCTGGCCGCCGCAAGCGATTCAGCTTTCACGGCCGCCGCAGCAGCAGGCCGAATAGCGCGCTCGCTGGCAGCTGCAGAGAGAAATTCGCAGCAGACCATGCTGCCGGCTCCGCTCCCGCACCTCCAGGCTCTGCCGCTTTTGCCGCGCCGCGCTGCACCGGTTACTCTGTTGACAAGCGCGTCCCAGCATCCCAGGCAACGCTTATTCCTTGACGGCATTGTTGTGCTTCTTGGCGTACCGCTGCGATTTAGACAACAGGGTAAAGGTCATGCTGTTGCAAGGGTGGGTTGCCAGTTCGATGCAATCGGGAGCGGCATTAGCGCGCATGCCGGCTCACCTGGTTCCGGAGGAACTTGGGGTCCATCTGCATCATTGATGAAACAGCGGGTCAGCATACTGTTTGAGAGGTGGTTCCATACGCTGCGAGGCATCAAGTCCACAACGGAATGACGGCGGTCAGCTCACCCCCTTGCGTGACACGTATGTCGTCTTCTTCGGCTTCTTGATGCTGTGCCTGTGCGCCTTGTACGTCTGGTTGTGCGCCGTGTGGTTCTTGCTCTTCGCCATAACGGCAGAGCTAAGCTGCCTGCACAGGCAAAACATCCCACATCGCACTCTGCGACCAGCTAGACCCAGCACTGCCCTGGCTTCTGGCTGCGACTGAAGATCAGCCTCCTGCTTTGCTACATGTCCCGCGCATCCATTCAGCCGTGCAGCAGCGTGAGCCTGCAGGTGCAGCTCTGCAGTTGTGGATGGCTCCGCAGAGCGCCCTGCTGCGAGCTGCAGCCGACCTGGGCGCGCAGCTGCCTGCTCACCTGCAGTTGCTAGATGCGCCTCCGGTCCGAGACGGCTGCTCGGCTGGCGAAAAGGACCGCTTGCCCTGCGGGCGGCTAGCACATGTAGTGACTGCTGTGCATTTAAACCCTAACAGTAACACCTGCAGTACTTAGAACCCGCAAATGGCACACCAAACGGCGGAAACTTGGAGCGGCCTGCAGAGCGAATTGGAGCGCTCTCATTTCCTCAGATACGGTCACAGAGTTCAGGTACGGGAAGAGAACTTATTTGCAAATGCAGTTGTACTTTTACTCACTGCCGCAACCAGGCTTACTGCCGCATGCACAAACGCGCTGACACACTCGCACCCAAACCACGAATTGCAACGCATGGCGACCTTTGACTAGAGAGCTACTGTTCCCTTGCTATCTTGCGTACAAACACCAGCGACACCCGCCGCGGCGCGCGCGGCACGACTTCCCCCACCGCCACCCCCGCCGCCTCCCGGTTGCAGCACAGCTCGCCGATCTCATCCGCCGCACGGGCCTCGATGCCGTGCTGGTGCTGCGAGTACGCCTCGCCCGACACCACGAAGCAGCAGCGCGGCTGCAGCAGCACCTGTGGGGGGCAGCGGGCGGCAGCTGACGCTCGGCTGAAACGGAGCTCCAGCAGCAATCTTCCGGCGGGCACCGAGCAGGTCTCCTGCACGCTGACCACGACTCGCATGTCGTGAGCTTTAATTCGCACTGAACAACGCTGTAGGAGATGGGACTATCAGGGGTCTCTTTTGCTGATTCAGCATGCCCCAGTCGGGCCAGCGCACCTCTGCCACCGTGTCTGGCGCCGCCGACCCGTTCGGCAGGCTGCGCCGGAAGCCGATGAGCGCGGGCCCTCCCAGCGTGACCGTGACGACCTTGTCCAGGTCTGCGCGATTACAGCAATGATCGAAAAGGGAACTGTGACGACCTCGCCCAGGTCTGCGCGATGCATAAGCAGGGGTGATTTCACAAGATTGGGGGACTCCCTGCACATCAAAGTCGGAAGATGGCAAAACGGTGTGGCTAGCATGGGAAGGCACCACAGCCATGCTGCGAGGCAGGGTATGAGTAGTTGGCAGGAGGAATGGGGACTCACATAGCGGCCCATCCTGGTGCATCGGGCAGGGCGCGGCGCGCTCGTAGCTGTTTATGAGGCAGTGGTTCGGCCGCTCGGCGGCGGAAAACACGCGGCACGCCTCCAGCCGGTCCAGCAGCGTCGCCAGGAACGGCGGTAATGCCTGCAGGCAGGGTGCTACAGGACGGTGGATTCGGAGCAACCGATCGCTGTTGTAGATCTTGTTGCATGAGAACTGCTGCATCGTCAATCTTCTGTGCAACTTTGGACAGGTGCTGCCAAGCTGCAGTCGGGAGCACCTCTGTGATTTCTGCCGAGCCTGGCTTGCCGCCCCAGTTCTGCACGCGCCGCCCCTCTGCTTGGACCCATCTGTGATTGCATGAGCAAACATCAGCATGTGGACGACGATCAACAGTCACACACGTCAACAAGCCATTGTGAACGAAAGCTAAGCTCCCTGGGAGCCTCGGAGCTCGAAAATTATTTTGCCTGAACTCCCCGCACCGCGTTGCCGGCGCGGAGTCGATGCCGCACAGTATCTCCTGCTCCTGTCGCCGCGTCAGGCCTTCCCGAATGTAGTAGAGCCCCTGTGCGGCACGGCATTGGTTAATGCAATGCCGCTGTTCCCTCGGCGCAACATGCGTCAATATCTGCGCCGGAAGCGGGCGTGTGATGCAAGCTGCGGCCACACGACCCGCCTGCAGATGGTCCCTGCCCACAGCATAGTTTTTCAGGTCTACAGGCTGCTCCAGCCCGCCGGTCTCGGTAATGGCGTCATGCTCAACGACTGGCGCTTTTGGCGCAATACGCCGCTGGCGGTCCTCCCGCAATAGCTGCTTGATGTCGATTTTCACCATCGCTGAAACATTAGCGTTCACACGTAAACCGCAATTTCTGGATCTGGATTCGAAGCGTCGTCAATGAAACGACAATTGACGATGAATCCTTAGATTGGTTGCACTTCAGTCTGTTTGCTGGCGTCAGTAATCGCGCAGCGAGTCCCTTGATTCGCAAGGTGGCCACGACAGCGCTCGAACAAATGGTATCACAGCCAGCGAACGTATGTGAAGTGAAGCTGAGGAGTGCTGACTAGTTCACGTGAGCAGCTCCAAGAAATTATCCAATGGCAACTGCAAATGTCTCGCTGGAAGGTTCAAATGCAAACTCCGTGCGAGAAGAATGGATGGGACTACTGGTATTCCTGGCCGCTGGGTCACGGATTGCTACGATGGCTGGCCAGCGCAGCGGCAACGAGCATGATCGAATGCCGGCAATCTCATTGCAACTTCGCTCGAGGCCTGGCACAGCCTTGATCGTCATCTATGTCGTCAATCGAAGCGTATATGTCGTCAATCGAAGCGTATATGCTTGTGGCCCCTGCTTTTGCCGCCGCCGCCGCCATGCCGGCTGCCGTGGCCGCCGCCAGATGCCGAGTGGCTCCGGTGGTGGTGGCTGCTGCCGCCGCCGCCGCCGCCGCTGCCGGCCGCGCAGCTGCCCCCGATATTATACGGTGCCCGACTGCCGCCCGACGGCTGGTCCTGAGAGCGACTGCCGTGCTGCCTGTCTTTGGGGCTGCAGCGACGACACAGATTTAGTCAACCGAAAGGAGGTGGGCCATCTCCTGACACAGGCGCGCAGCAGCAGTGTGACATAATCATGAGCACAGCCGAGCCTTCCTGGATACGACACCACACAGATGCAGACGCGCAGGTTGCGCTGCGGCGGAAGCGCGGCGCAAGCCGCTCATGCTGCTCTCGCACCTGTGGTGGTGCTTGCTGTGGCGGCGCTGCTTTGCGGGCGGCGTCTCGTCTTTCTCCTCCGCAGAGCTGGGCTCCTCAGGCGTTATTCCGAATGCCGCATCCCGCTCCCGCACGCGCTGCACCAGGACAGCAACGTTTTGCATGAGCATGACCTGAGACGACTCTTTTCACAAAGGCTTCTCATGCATGCCCAATGCCGCGTCCCGTTCCCGCACCCGCTGCACCAGGCTGGCATCAGCACTTGAGCCCAGATTCGAAACATACATTTATGAAGGCTTTGTACCATAGAGCATGATTTTAGGGTGAGGCAGAGCTGCAGCCTGTGAAATCCTGCATCGGGCGTTCCGCGTGGCACCTGCTTCCCACCCCAAAACGATGCCAAGGCATGCGACACCTCCTGGGCATCCGTGTCGTGTGACTCACCTTGCGCTTCTTCTTGTCCTTCTTGCCGCGGCGGTCGGCCTTCTTCTCTGCCTCCTTCCGCCGCCGCCGCTGCTTCTTGCTCTCCTTCCAGTCACCTGGCGGCTCCGAGTCCGAGTCGCTGCCCGCCTCGCCCGCCTCCACCTCGCTGTCGGCGCCCACCGCCTGCGGGATTACAAGTTTAAAGGCCCCGTGAGAACCTCGGTGGCCGATTGCGATGCGGCCGGCAGAGCCTGCATGCTGAAGCCTGCCACGTGACATGAAGCGGGCGCCACCTCACAGCACGCTCATGGAGCCGTATGAGCTGTCGCAGGACTGTTGAAGACAGGCCATGAAATGATATCCAAGCCGATACACAGAGGTGTGCACCCCTGGCCGGTCTAACCCCGCACCTCGGGCGGCGCGTCCACATAGTCGGGCAGCGCCGGCGGGCGGGGCCGGTCCACCAGCACCGAGTCCAGCCGGATGACGCGTTCCAGCAGACTCTCCCCCGGGGCTGCGCCGCGTGCCAGCTGCGTGTACGCGTACTCGAACGCCTGCCAGCTGAAGCTTAGACAGTTTGGAAGATTGATAGTGCGTGAAGCGTTCCAGCAGGCTCTACCCTGTGACGGCACCGCGCGCCAGCTGCGTGCAAGCGTACTCGAAGGCCTGCGGCAGACATTTGAGGTTTCTATGGACAGGGAAGTTCAATCTGCAACGGAGTCCAGCCGGATGACGCGCTCTAGCAAATTCTCCACTGGCGCCTCACCAGCGCCAGCTGCGTGTACGCATACACATACGCCTGCGTGTACTTAGCCAGGACATTGTCCGGGCTTCTTTGCATGCCATCAACCTCATGTCAGAGCGCCCACAGCTGCCACTTCATCCAGCGCACCTGGCGAACGCGGGGGGCATTGTAGGAGCCCTTGGCCAGGTCGTTGTCCGGGTCGTTGGGGTCCTCCACACTCAGCATGAAGGGGCGCTCAAACTGCATGTGCCCCCGCGACCGCTTGTCATAAAACGCCGCGCCCTTCCTGCAGGGACACCATGGCATGATGGCTTGTTGCAGGCACGGCTGACACACATGACGAGGCTCTCGTACTGGAAGTGCCCCCGCGACCGCTTGTCGCGCCCTTCCTGCAGTGGAACATGACATATTGTGAAGTTGGAGTCATGGTTCCAATGCACATGTAGGGGCGCTCGTGCTTGCTGTGGCCCCGCTGCCTCCTGTCAGAATCAGCCGCGCCCTTCCTGCAGCGGCGCCAGCATGTGTTTCAGATTGCAATTCGACGTCAGTGCTGCAGGAGACGAGATGGCACCTCGTGCCAGAATGCGTTTCATGCATTTGCGATGCCGGTGCATGCATTGGGACCATTCATGGCGAGCGCTTCATAGAGCGCTGGTCAGCTTTGAATTGCTGGCGGCGAATACGGCCACCTTGTGCAACAGCAAGATACCACATGTTAATGCGCATCCTTCAACGGCACGGTTGCTGTAATTGTGCAATGTAGTGTCAGTGTTGGCAAGGCCAGTCGAGCTGTGGGTCCATATATGAGCCAATTGTGGGTGGTGACTGTCTCAGGGTGCACAGCTTGCCGCCGGAAAACCTGCAAATTCGGCAAAGTGTTCACCGACAGGAGACGCCGACGCAGTCGGCACACAGGAAGCGCCCATGCAGGCGGAAGAACTCCAGCGGCAGGACGCCCACAAAATTGTATCAACATGGATGTCCGCAAAGTCTTTCCAGTACAGTTTACGGAGAGGTCTTCACCGGCAGGAGCCGCCCACGTAGTCGGCAAACAGGGAGCGGCCGTACAGGCGGAAGAAGTCCAGCAGCACGGTACCCACAAGATCTATGAGTATAGATACAAATAGAAAGGCGAGGTCTTCATCTGCAGGAGACGCCGGCGTGGTCGGCGAACAGAGCGGAAGAGGTTCAGCAGCAGCACGCTCAGAAAAATACAAACATGTAACTGTTGTATCAACATGGATTTGTAGAGTCTTTACCGGCAGGAGACGCCCGTGTAGTCGGCGAACAGGGAGCGGCCGTACAGGATAAAAAAGTCCAGCAGCAGCACGCCCGAACTACTACATCAATGTTTGTTTCATGCAGAGTCAGTTATATCAATATGTTTGTACGGAGGAGTCTTCACCGGCAGGAGACGCCCACGTAGTCGGCAAACAGGGAGCGGCCGTACAGGCGGAAAAAGTCCAGCAGCAGCACTCCAAGGGAGCCCTCCAGGGGCGCCGAAGCGCGGCTGTGCGCCGACAGCGGCGTGCGAGAGGGGTGCGCCAGCAGGAATGCCGCCACCATGACCAGCAGCGCATATGAGCCGATGCCCCCGGAGTACACCTGCACGATTTGTACGAAACGATGGTTTCAAAATGATGTTTGGATCTGCTGGAACGCCGCCACCATCACCAGCAGCGCGTACGATTCGATACCCCCGGAGTACACCTGCGCACAATTTGTTTTGTGTTTGCGTGCTACACATGTGTGTTAAGATTACGTCAGTCCAAAGAGGTTGCGGGTGGCACGTCGGATTTGACGACATAAGCGCTGTTTCGGACCCGTCGCAAGACAAGAACCTCGGCATGCAGGTAGTGCAATGTGGTGTTGATGCATGCTGATGCCAGAATGGGGTTTGCACGGTTGCAGCAAGCACCTCGTTCATCTCGCGCTGCTGCAGGAAGATCTTGAGGATGAACAGCAGCGGGCGCATGGGCGGCAGCTTGGCCATGAGCTCGCGCACGTACGCCGCCGTCACCGGGCCGTTGGCGACGTCAAAGGAGATGTCGAAGTTGAAGCCCGAGGCCGCCTCCTCGAACTTGATGATCGGCACCTTGGCCTTGGCCACCACCTGTGCGTTCAAGGACTTACAGTCGCGCTTGGGGCTGTGATGTGGCAATTGGAAACAAATGATGCCGGGCGCCGCCTCCTCAAACTTGATGATCGGCACCTCGGACTTCGCCACCACCTGCTCGAGGACATGGCGTGTGGTCAATGTTGCAATCAGGACCTTAGGGTGCCTACTCAAACTTGACGGTTGGCGGCTCCACCTTGGCGGCAGCCTGCCCAGTGAGGTGGTGAGGAAGAGAGAGAGAGAGCATATGCGAGTTTGCGACAGCAGGACCGTGTGAGCCGCGTGCCCAACCGGCGTCAAACGCGAGCTGTCTGCGCTCAGCTTCTGCCATGGCTGATGGAAGCAAAATGACGTTCTCGAGCGCTCGAGGCCGGCCCAGGTTCACCTCGCAGCACAATGCAGGACATTCTCGTAACCCAAGGCCAGAACTAATACCCAAGGCTAGTATTGGACCCAGGTCGTTCTCGCATCTGCTGCCCACTGAAGCAATGTGCGCCTCACGTCTGGCTTCTGCAAGCAAAGCGAGTTTGCAGGCAAGGGGGCGCCTGCAGCGTGGACGGCACGCCAGCGCAAAGTGAAGGATCACCTGTATGCTCCTTGACCATGCCCTTGCGGGCGACGCCAGAGCACGCAAACCGCAGCGCACGTCATCCCAGTACAATGAAGAACCATGTGTGTGAAAAACTGTCTCACCTGCATGTTCTTGGCCATGCCTTTGCGGGCGAGCGCGGACGCCAGCGCGCGCAGCCCGGAGCGCACGTCGTGGCACCCCGACTCTGTGACCACCAGGTCCATGTCGCTAGTCGGTAGGTACAGCCCCGTGGCGAAGGAGCCAAACACCTGCGCCATTCCAAGGGCATATCAACTCCGAGGGCATAAACATTATGGCGTGTTTCCGAGAGTGTTCAGGCTGTTTCAGCAGGTCCATGTCGCTGATCGGGCGGGTACAGCCCCATGCCACAACATTGCATCTTGTCCCCATACAGAATTAACGGCATGTTCATGCCAGCTTCTTCGCTTGCCCCATTGAAGTTCTCACCCACACTTCACCAGTCGGCCAGATGGCGGTGTAACATCCGACACGCGCGGCCCAAGACCAGGCATACCTGGCTGTCGCATGTCCAGGCGTGCGCCCAGTACTGACCTGCACTTGCCCTGTGGGCCAGATGGCTGTTACGACGTCCGACACGCGCTGCGTCGCGGTGGTTCGCGCGTCCCGCTCCTCCGCCGTCGGCTCCAGGAAGCGGCAGAACTCGGCGATCTCTGTCGCACCACACACCAGGGCCACGGGTGAACACCAATGTACCACCTCTAGAGTGTCATATCTGACGGTGCGCGGTGCCTCGGCTTGAAGGTCAGAGGCACTGATAAGATAGGATGGTTTGTCAGCACCGCTTCGTGTGGATGATGACCGGCAGCATCAATATGGCTGCACGATCCTCGCTCAACCTTCCCCTGGGCAAGGGTGCTTGCAATCTCCAGAGCATTTCATGGTGCTCACCGTTGTGCAGGCGCAGCAGCGGGCTGCGGATGCGGCGCGAGGCGCGCGTCCACGGCAGCCGGTCCTGCCCTGGCGCCGCCGGCGTGTCATCTTCCTCCTCCTCAACCGCCACCGCCGCGGTGGCTTCCTGCGGCTGCGGCGTAGCCGCGTCGCCGTGCGTGCTGGCGGCCGCCGGCTCCTGCGGCGGCATGTCGTCCAGGGAGAAGAAGTCGCCAAAGCCTTCCATGCTGTCATCGTCCTCATCCGATCCGCCACCCGGCGGCGGCCGTGGCTCGGGCGTGGCGTCCTTTAGAGCAGCAGCAGCGCATCGCAGACGATTAAATCGTATGACACGCTCTTCGCTCAAGATTTATTGTGTTTACAGATGGCATTGTGCGTGAATGAGCTCGTTCCGACGTGCATTGTGTGCAGCATGCTTACCTGAATCTCGGACCCCAAGGCATCCCGGGCAGCGTCATAGAGGCTTACTGATGAGGACTTGAACGGCATGCTGACGGGCTCGGCATCGCCAGGCGCCAAGAGTGCGCCACCTCCCAGGGCTGGTGCGGTCACAGAGTACAAGAATCTGACCCCATCTTGCGCGGCCATCGTGGTCATCGTGTGCAGACGGACAGCAGTTACTCACGACACATTGAATTTGTTGCGCAAGCTGTAAAATGCTTGCACTTCGGGCGACCATGGCAAGGGACGACTCACCACGGCACAGCGGGCTAGGTTCCTCAGCAGTCTGCACAATTTGCAGCGCAATACCACCCAGATCACAGTGCGCCGATTGCTGCAGGTTTCTGTGCTTGCAAAGCGTCAAGTGGGCGCCTTCAGCATTAGCGGCCGGTTGTCAGACGGAACCCCATCTTGCCTCACAGCTGTATTCCTTAAGTGACAGCCCAATCACAAGGCTCCAGAGCTGCTCAGGTGCACAAACAGCCGTCATCTTGGATCCCCTGGGCGGTCGCGGGCTCGGAGCTCTTTTGGTGGCTGCACACACACCGTGCCAACTGGCAGCATGGCGTCAGCGAGGCTGGGCCCGCTGGCCGGTCTGGCCCGCAGGATCGCAGCTCCCAAGTCCCTTCTGCCAATGAAGGGCGGCGGTGGCGGGCCCGTGGCGCTGCGGCTGCCACCACAGGCGCCGGTGAGTCTATGGTCCATTTCCGCTGCGGCGCCTCTGTGTGGGATGCGGCACCTGCACAGACAGCACGACTGCCGTCTGCTGCATCCGACTGTGGCTTGTTCCTGAGCCGCCAGAGGGCCCTCCTCCGACTCTGTTGAGCCCTGAAGTTGCAAGTGGCGCTACACCCTAGGCGGGATGGACAGTCTGCTGCGAAATTCTGCCGCATTGCAAATGCAGCTGGCGGAGGAGGATGAGCTTCTGTGGGACGACGGCACGGCAACGCCGGAGCCCTGCCTGGACAAATTTGAGCTGGTGACCAAGGTGAGGCCCTGCGGCAGCGCCCTGCATACGCATCCATCCACGGTCACGGACCGGCAATGGTCTGTACTGCACGGCCACTGCAATTGCTGTTGAACAGTCAGGGAACAGTAGCAGCGTGGACTGTTGGCGCTGGGCACATGCGTCTTGAAGTCCCCCGTGCGCATGAGGGGCTGCAGTGCACCAGTCAAGACCTCAGGCTGCGTGCCGTTCTGCATGCTTGTTGACTAACCCTGACGTGCTGCTGCTTTGTGCAGTGGCAAGCGCTGGGGGCGCTCGGCGCCGGCCTGGGCTTCTTCGTCGGCCTGTATGGCGTCGCGGCCTACATTGACAAGCCGTCCAAAGTGCCCTTCGTGAGTCGCCGCTGTGGCCGCGTCGAATTTCTGTTGCACGGCTCTGAGCAATCGTCGTGCTGGCGCGCTCGCAGTGAAGGTGTCCCCGTTCCCGCTGTGAGGCCTTCGCTTGTTTCACGTGTTCTGTTGTTCTTTTCTCATGTGCTTCATCGGCACTGCAGGCGCCGCGGGAATACCCGTATGACAACCTGAAGGTGGAGCTGGCGCGCAAGTAGGGATTCAAGGTGTTGCAGACTACGCCAGTCGTTTTCTAGAGCACTGACATCTTTAAAGGCTTCGGACATACTTTAACACTGTAAGTCTTCGAGTCATCTGCAGCACAAAACCACAAGCAAAGCGGCTGCAGATTTTAAATTGTAATCAGACCTTAAACGTGCATGGCACTTTCTGAATGAATTCCCACCATCACACAGACCCCCTGACTGGCATACGACCGAAGAATCGATGCTGTCTCTGCATCCCTAAAGCTGCATCTCCCATTGCCGAATGTTGCAACCAAGAGACCATGGTCTCGTACACAGAGATGTCCCCTGCCGCCTCAGAGGACGTCCCTTGCCTCGAATCTGCCAAGCATCCGCCCCCACATCCGGCAGCGCCACGAACCTGCACATTTGAATGGCAACGTGCGTTCATTTCGTGCACCAGCTGCTCAACCAGACGTGCAGCCAGGCCATGCAGGCGTACTTTAGAGCTGCTGCGTTGACTCGATCCATGGCCACAGTTACTTCCTGCGGGATGTGGCGCACCGCTCACGGCGCCCCGGACGACGCTGGCGAGGTGTCGGATGACGAGCCGGCCTGCTGCGGCTGCGGCTCCTTCTCATCCATGGGCGACACCGCGCGATCGGCGGCCGCCGCCGCCGCCGCCGCCGCAGCCTGCGCCGTGGCCGCCACCCCGGTGGCGTCCTGCGCGGCCGCCGCGGCTGCGGCATCCCGCGCCGCCGCCGCAGCGGCGGTGTATGCCGCAGCACTGTGCGCCGCGGCCTCCCGCGCCTCGGCTTCGCGCGCCGCCACCGCCTCCGCCGCCGCCTTGGCCGCCGCCGCAGCGGCAGCCTGGACCTCCGCCTCGTCTATGACGTATTGCTGCACAATCAGGGAAGCATCTTACCCCTGGGATTCCCTCTCTCATGTGCGCATTGTCTGTCTGGGTTTTGAAGGGCGACGAGGAAGAGCACGAAGCAGATCCAGGGTGACCCCAAGCAGCACCTGCAATACCCTGGCCAACACGACACATATGGCAGCAGGCCGCGGGCAGCCTTTACACAGCTGCATCAGGGGCGACTGTAAGCCGGAGCGGCGTCAGGGACGCACCCGCTTGAGGAAGCGCAGCTGGCGGTCGGAGACGCCGGATCCCGCGCAACGCTGCAGGGCCACCTGCCGTCTCTGCGCCCCGGTCAGGTCCTCCTGCAGTGCGGACGCAGAAGAATGTGAGGCGATGTGCTTGGGCGTGGACAGTTGCAACCACTTCCCTTACAGCCGGCAGGCATCACACGCCTTTCCCTCTGAATGTCGTATGCCTTTGCGAAACAATTCCATTGTGCGGCGTAGTTGCCATGAGTGGGGGCGCTGCTGGTGGACCCTGCTGACGAGTCGGGGGCGGGTAGTACACAGATGCCGGCGAGGCTAAATGAAATGGACTGCCAGCATGTGAAGGAGGTAGGGCCTCGAGGGGCGCGTCGGCAGGTTGTCACGAAGGCGCTCCCACTTGGACAGCCAGTGCGGCCGCCCAGCACTAGCGCTATCGCAATGACAGAAGCATTGCAGAAGCTGACTGTGCACGGGAGGCAACATACCGTCTTGTCTGTCGGCTAGTTGTCGCGGTGGACTCCCGCTTGGACAGCCAGCGCAGGCCGCCCGGCACTAGCTCTGCCGCGGTGAAGTCAAGCATGATAGGTACTAGAAATGTGCCAGGGAGGCATCATACCGTGGGGTCAGTCGGCAGGTTGTCGCGGTGGCGCTCCCACTTGAACAGCCAGCGCGGGCCGCCGGGCGCCTGGTCTACTATACAGAATTTTAAAAAGTCAAGAGGGAACAATAGTTGCAATTGGTGATGCCCACCGTGGGATCTGTCGGCAGGTTGTCGCGGTGGCGCTCCCATTTGGACAGCCAGCGCGGGCCGCCGGGCGCCTGGTCCGCCTGGATGAGGGCGTCGAAGGCGGCATCGGTGGCGCAGCGCTCCACGCTGCCCTGCGCCCGCTTGACCAGCGTCGCCGCCGCGGGGAAGTTGTAGATCTCCTTATCCGGCTTTGTGTTGACGCCTGTGTGCGGCATTTCATGACCAGTCAGGTCTGCTTGTGACCTTGATCTGCTCATCGCAGCAGGGTATTGCTCGACACGTCAACTGTGGATTGCCAGACTTGATACGATGTTCATGGGCTGCGGCAGACTCCCAAGGATGAAAGGCTGAAGCTTGTTGATTCCAGCAAGAGCCCTGTCCCCGTGTTGCTAGGCTGGATTGCCAACCATTCAACACGTCGCAACACATGAGGATTAACAGCATTTGTATGTTCTGCACAGACGAGAAATAGACCTCAGAAATAGACCTCACTTTTGACGTTTGTCTTCTCCACCACCCGCCTGCAAAGCCAAGGAGGCATGCACGTCAGCGGCGGCCACGAGAGAAAGGTCTGCCCGGTGCGAGGTGCTGTGCATGACACTGCACCCCATCACTGGTTGGAAGCTGAGTCAAACCTCCGGTCATGCACCGCAAAGCCCACGGCCAGCACGCAGGGTGCTGGCTGCAAAGGAGGAGCAGTCTGCAAAAAAGCAAATCGTAGATAGTGACCAAAGTCTGACACAGCGTCTGGCCCACCCGAACAGGCCCTCCTTGTCGAGGTTGCGCCGGTAGCAGCGGAACTCGAAGGTGTGCTCATACAGGAGCCGGTACACAAACGTTGGTCGCGTCTGCCCGTACCGGAAGATGCGCCCAATGGCCTGCGCATTGTGCACTGCGGGACACCAAGCACCACGGGTGAATCACTGGACAGTCCTTCGACAAATAAACAAGCTCGAATGCAGACGAGGAAGATGACAGAAGGCGCGATGCATGGCCGACGGGGTGCGCTGGGATGTATTTAGACAACATTCCAGCTCGATACCGCTGCAGTGACTGGATAATAAACAGCAGTCATGGGTAGTGTGCAAACAGAGCGGGCCAGAGCACACAGCGCGCACCCGGGTTCCACGGCTCGTCACAAATTATCATGCGGGATGCAGCTGTCAGGTTGATGCCCAGCGAGCCTGCGGTGCAGATGAAATTTCATTGTGAGGACACGCTTTGCCCTGGTTGCGCTCCTCTTCTGGCAGGGTGCAGGCCTTGCCTATGACATGCATCAACAGACGCAGGCTGCACAGACGGTCTGTGCATGATACTGAGAGTCGAGTCAGAAAAAAGTAGTGCCCTCCGAAGCAAGCGGACTCACCGGCTTTGGTGGAGATGAGTAAGGCGCGGGCCAGCGTCTTCTCGCTATTGAAGCGGCTGACCAGAGTCTGCCGCCTCTCCGCCGGCACCTTGCCCACCAGCCTGCCAGGAGGTGACACAGCGGATCAGTGGCAGGCGCAGCGGTTGCGAGCCGGCAGATCAGTGGCAGGCGCAGTTTGCAAAGTCACGGGCTGGCACGGAAAGAAACTGTAGGAACCCAAGAGATTGAACGACAGAAAGGAGGTGTTGTCAGATGAGGAGATATCAGAAGGTCACCTCAGGAAGTGCGTGTCCTCCTTCCAGTTGAAGTCCTGCGCGCGACACAGACGCGGTGCTTAGCGCCATGAGGCACATCAGGACGCAGCAAAATTCGTTGCGCAGACGACGGGTGCTAAATCTGCCCGCGGAGCTGACAACGATAAGAAGGCAAGGCCGCCACAAGAAACTCAGCGCCCACCTCACGGAGGATGGCGGCCGTTTCGTCCAGGTTGTCGATGCTGCAGTGACCGCACATATGTTTTCAACCAGACATCTCAAGAAAGTACCGGCACAGCAACCAGCAGCGACCAGCAGCAGGCCAGCGGCATTCAAAGTGCAGCTCGCAAGCATGCACAGCTGCGTCCCGCGATGCCGCCATGACGCAGGGCTACGCCTTCTGGGACTCTTTCAGACTCCATCAACCTCCAACCACAGAAAGAGCTGGCACTCACGTCTCGGAGAAGACGATGAGACGCTCGCCGGACGCCAGGCACGCCTTGAGCAGAAGCCGGATGACCCACGCCTTGGCGGTGTCCGTCGAGTGCACGCCCTTGCCCTCGTGCTCGTCGATTAGCTCGCACATGCGCCGCGCCAGGTCTGCAGCAAGGCAACCTGATGGCTCAGCAGAACTTCATTTGAACCGCTGAATCTGAAGCATCCTGAGCCAGGCAGCTGTGCAGGTGCAAACTGCTGGCTCCACGCCCGCTCGCCGGCGCGCCCTCATGTGCGCTGCTGCGCTGCTCAAGATTGAGCGCCTGCACTGACATGCAATGTGCAGGAGACACACGACTGCGACATGAAATCGAGGCGCCTGCAGATCTGGCAGCTCCAGGAGCGCACAACTCACCTGACGACAGCGGCTTCTGCTTCCGCGGCTTCCTGCCCTTTGCCGAAGCCCTGCTTGTACGAGGCAGCTTTACTGCCAGGTTCTGCACATGCACTGCACATGCGGCAGCTCTGGCGCACAGCTCACCTGGCGACAGCGGCTTCTGCTTCCGTGGCTTCCTGCCCTTCGTGGCCGAGGCCGCCGCACCCTCGTCATCCTCCGCGTCAGACGTCTGCGGCGACTCCTCGGCGCCGCCGCCGCCCGCCGCGCAGTCCAGCACCAGCGAGTCGTTGACCGCCGCGAGCGCCGGGTCGTCCGTCTGGCTGAAGATCAGCTGCGTCTGCCCCTCCGCAATCTGCAGGGCACACACAGCATGACCTTTTCGTCCATCTGCTGAAGAAGTGTCGAAATTGATGGTTGACATGCAGAGCAGTGTTGACAGGATCAGGTTGCAAAGCTCTGGGGTGGACACAGACTGAACATACCTTGCGGATGTACTGCACGAATGCCTGGGGGCAGTTGCAGAGCTTCATGAGGATGGACTTGTCCCGGAACAGGTCCCGGTCACCTCTCTCCTCTGTGCCCTGCAGGACAAACGGGTTTTCGGCAGACGCCACAGGTTGCAAACACATGCTGGTCGTCCAAGGTTCAAGTGCATGTAGCTGTACGTGCGCGGTCAGCAACAGCTGAAAGCAATCTGATGGCCATCACATTGGCCAACAACTGCAGAGGGAAGTCACATGACCAGGTGCACAGAAGCAAGAGCATGATGAGATGACGCGCACCTTCAGGAACATCCTGTACAGCTTCTCCTGCAGCGGCGTCAGCCGCAGAAGCAGCATGTGCTCCTGCAGAGCCACAGCTGACAGGTTTGACGTCATGCGGCTGAAGACCAAGACTCTGCATGCATGTGCTGAAGCCTGGCAGGGCGGCACCGTGAAACTTTTCCGGGAGCGTCTCGGCAGGCACATAAGCCAGCTCGAGCAAAGGAGGTGAGGAGGCGCTGGTCAGGCAAACATAAGAAGAAAAGTTGCAGACCTCCTTGCGCGGCAGGTTAGCCTCCAGGATGACCGGGCCCTGCATTAAGGGCACCACTGATATTAGTGCTGGACATTGTAGCCCCTTTTTAGTAAAATTCACATGGCCGCAAACTGCAGGAAGGCTGGCACTCCCGACATGCTGCAGCGTTGCAGCAGGCAACGAAATGCTGGTACAAAGCTGAGACATTTCACAGTGTGTGCACACACTGTGCAGGCGCGGCGCACCCGGCGGTGGATGAAGTTTTGCGTGAAGTCGTGGAGCACAGACAGCGCCGCTATCATCTCCTTCTTGTCCCGCGCAGTGGCCTCTGCTGCCTGGCCTGTGCGCACGCAGACAGAGCAGCGCCATTAAGTGCTGGCCAGGTAAGTGGTTGCCCACAATCCGCCCACAAAAAGCAGGTACTCGCAGATATCTAGCGTGGAAGGGCGCTGTCCCACGCCTGTCATGGAATCAGGTAAGCATGCATATCGCACCGCGGGTGATGGGCTCGATGAAGCTCTGCTCGAATTCCCGCGCGTTGTCGAAGACGGGCTGGGCGATCCACTGTATCTGTACGAGAAGATGACATCCCACATCTTGCTGTGTGAATCTAGCAGTGGGACATCCTCACAGCCACAGCAGACTTGGATGCCATGTGTGCATGACACTAGACGGATAACGTGTGCTAAGTACACATACCATGCAGTAGTACTCCCGGATGTTGTTCTGCAGGGCGCACAAACCAGCAGTGTCAGCAGCAGCTCCGAACGCATACACAGTCTCGACCCTGAACGCCGAAATTGTGTCAAACTTTGTGGGGCTCAGTCCAGCAGGCAGAGCAGACCCACCTGCAGCGGGTAGCCAGTGAGGGCAATCTTCTTCTTCGAGCGCAGCATCATCATTGCCTTTGACGTAGCGCTCTTGTCATTCTTCAGGATGTGTGCCTGTGTGCATCAGGCGGATCCCTTGCGGCTGCTGAGGCAGCTAACCATATTCCGCAGAAAGGTGTGCGACAACAACGGCTTGCCAGTTTTATACTGCTGTGCACATCGAAATGTGGAAAACTCGTTGACAGCGTACACAGTCACAGGTTGGGTCGCACCTCGTCGGCGATGATCACCTCTGCCTCCGTGCGCAGGAGGTGAGCAATTTCCTGCAGATATCATAGAGAGGACATCACAGGCCTGCCTTGCATCAGCTTCTGACACAGCACAGCGCTCGCGCTCAGGAGAAACCACGAGCAACGGCCACAGTCATGTTGCAGTTCCATGCCCGTCCCGCGTTGCAGCAGGGTTTGAGCAACCTGCCACATCCTGGCAGTCGTCATGGCAAGGGCATAACACGACAGCCGCTCCAGCTACTGCAGCGAAACCAACCTCCTTGGCGCGCTGGGCCGGAGACAGCTCGGGCGTCGCGCTGGGGACGGCGCCATCGCCGTCCGCGTCGGCGGCAGCCTCCTCGTCGCCCTCGGCGGGCGCGGGGCTCTTCCGCTTGACGCCTTTGCCCTTGCCTTTCGGTCCGTCCGCTTTGGCGCCCAGCGCCCTGGTGAGCACAGCAGCACTATTAGTATTCGAAATTGAACCAAGACCGGTGTCACAGAGACTGCCTTTCGCAGGCGAGGTGCGCAATAGAGGCTCGGTTGTGGTGCTGCATGTAGATGGATGCACACTACACATTTCAGAAGCAGTCTGGGAAAGCACGACCAGAGTCTCGCCTGGACAGCATGGTGAAGGAGATGATGAGCACCGCGCCGTCGGCATTGGCCCAGTCCCGCACGACGTTGCTCTCGGCGGACTTGCCGAACAGGAACACCTGCGATTGCGGCAGTGCAGCAGCTCACATCACTGGCGGCTGACCTCGGGCGGCGTTGCAATAGGACTATTGCCACCTTGCTACACAGCCATGACTTTGAGCACTTTGAGCACAAGCTATCAGGGCACGAACTCCAAAGGCTGAAGGCAGCAGCTGCACAGGGATGTTACACCGGGAACCGGGTTAAAGGAGAGGATGCAGACACAGTATTGCGAACACAGAAGCCCGGCGTCTCTGGATCTGTAAGAACAGGCTGCCCGATTCCACCTTGTCGAACGTGAGCTCTGAGGACGCGCTCTTAGGCAGCCACTTCCGCATCTGCAAGCAAGGTGGTTCCTGTCAGTGTCATGTGGCGCAGTCCTCCAAGAATATAAACATGGCTGCGTAACCGCAATGTGTGCAGCTGACGATGCCCAACAAAATGCATGCAATGACACGAAGCAGGTGCCACACCTCCTCTTTCCAGTTGTGCGTGACGTTAGCGGGCACCACCAGCATCGACCGCTGCCCCGGGTAAAACCTGCGCCAAAGCGCCATGAAGCTAAAATCTGGAAGAGGCGTCTGCCTTCAAGGTGACGTGCCAACGTCCAGCAATGCCAGGAGCCGCCGAGCAGGGTTCAGTACACGCGGCCTGGGAAGCGGAGTCAAGTATGGGCTGCAGGCGGCATCCTGGAGGATCGACAACGACACAGCGCAGGCTGGTCAGGGTGCGCACCCATGGAAGGTGTGCAGGAAGCAGATTGACTGCAGCGTCTTGCCCAGGCCCATGGAGTGCGCCAGGATGCAGCCGCCCATCTCCTCGTCCATGTCGTTGTCCGCCGTCGCCTCTACCGTCTGCGGCGGCACGAATGGAAAAGGCGCTCAACTGGTGACCTGCACGAGTTTTTCTGGATGTAAACCGCTCATGTCCTCGTCCTCCTCGTGCTCCGCCGTCGCCTCCACCACAGACGGCATGGGGTCGTCAACTGATTTCCTTCTGCATTTGCCCATGGCGCAGCTGCCCATCTCCTCGTCCCCTTCGTGCTCCGCCGTTGCCTCCGCGTCTGCGAAGCTTCCAGGCAGTGGTATTGTTCATGATTGCATGACCACATCACGTCTTCGGACCCCCTCTTTGGTCCCGACTCGTTTTTTCCAAATCAGGCGCAGAGCCTGCGAAATCCTGGCAGATTGCACACAGCCTGCGGGCGTTGCAGGTTACTTCAGAGGGACACACTGCCGCTGTAGAATGTGTACTGCAAGCATATATGGACGTTACTCACCGCGTGGTCGATGACGATGCACTTCCACAGGAAGCGCACGCCCTCCCACTGGTGTTCCTTCATGTGCGTCGCGAGGCTGCCCACCACCGCCACCTGCCCGCAGCAGTGTCGCACACATGTGCACTTCAGGTCGCATGTGCGTCGGCTGCAGGTGCTGTGCTGTCAGCCGCATTTATGTGCAGCGCTGTGTTGTGAGGAACTGACGGTGCCACTGTCACCACAACGCGCAAACACCTAAAACAAAAGCATCGCATGGTAATTGACCGCTCTCCGCTGCGAGCTCAGCTGGCGCTGCAGTGCCAGTGCAGGACGCACCTTCTGCCTGGGGTCTTCTGGGAACAGCGGCACCTCCTGCCCCCGCTCGACCTCGTCCAGCTCGACCTGCGGGACATCTTTGGGTTTCAGCTCCACTTGTCAAGCAGATCCTCACACTACACACATTCCAGGAGAAGAAGAGCAAGGCACCACAGACGTTCAACAAGTGATCTGTCGGGGCATGCTGAAGCCTTCGCAATTGTGATCGGCCATCTTGAAGAGGCAGTGTAAATATATAGCTTCAACGAGTGGCAGTGCCCACCTGGCGCTCAGTGGCAGTAAAGTCGCCGCCGCCGCTCTCACGCCGCGCCCGCCGCACCTCCACTGCTCGCCGCTGCATCCACCAACAATTTGCGCATCAGAACCAGCCCAGCCGTGTTAAACCTGTCCAATTTGCCGACGACTATGGCCCCTGCTGCCTGCAGTGCTTTGTCGGTGCAAGTCAATTTCGTGTCAATAACTCCTGCCAGACTGGGATGTCAAACGAGGTAGTTCTTCAGCTGACTGCAGGACGCACCTTGCGCTCCAGGGCCTCCAGGCCGTTCAGGCGCTGCTGCTTGCGCGCCTGCTCGCGCGCCTCCTTCTGCGCCTCCGACATCGGCCGCTTGCCGGCTGCAGTGGCGGGGCGATTCACAATTAGACCCCGCCACTCTGCCACTGGACTATTTAACATTGATGCTGCTCTGCATGGGAGCTCGGAGCAGGGCTCACAAGAGATTACGGCTTTTCGATATGCTGCGCCATGCACCAGCATCAACCAGATTTGGGATTCCTCGTTCCTCAAGGCAGCGAACGCGCTCACATGCGTTGGCGGGCGGGGCGGCGTCCGGCCAAGCATCGTCCTCCTCAGCTGCCCCTGCCGCTGCCTGCGCCGCAGCCGCCCGCGCAGCTCGCGCCTGCCTCGCGGCGCCCGCCGCGCCCGCGCCGGTCGGTCCGTTGTCGATAGTGATGTTGCGGAAGTTGCTGCGTCTCGGCTGCGAGTCGGGCGGCAGGCCGATGGCCCGCTTTGCCCGCCTGAAGAAATGAGAATGAAAAGCCTCAAAGATGGCAGAAGCAGCTGCAGCGTGCTCTTGAAGCTCCATACTGTAAACGCATGCTCTGGATGTGTGGAGCCCTCTGCCCCTGCAGGAAGACGATGCAACATCGTACATGAAATGCAAAGGAGCATTGATCCTTGAGGGTTCGTCCATGTGAAGCGCGGCGACCGCTGCTGACCGAAGCTGTGCGGCAGATCTGACAGGCATGACACAATCACAAAGATGTGCGACATGAGGCACGTGAAGCGGGCGCAGGGGCGGCACGCCATGTCTTGAGCCACCAGCTCTGCCGAAAGCATCTTACGGCCAATACAGGGATTGGCACCCAGAACACATATTTGTTAGGGAGGGTTTCGATGACATTGGCAAGGATGACGCACGTGAAGCGGGCGCAGGGGCGGCGCGCCATGTACAGCGCCGCAAGCTCCTGCATTAGCGCCTCGTCGCTGCCGGGGGAGCCCTCCTCCTGCGACTTCTCGAAGGCGAATGCTGCCATTGCCGCGCCGTCCCGCTGCCGGTCCCCCTCCCGCTTGGCTGCGGACAGAACACAGAGCATGACTGCCATGTGTTCTTTCAGGACCACAAAGTGACTGAGACGTCTCGGAGAAGAATCCGCCATCCCCGCTCCCATCTGGCTGCGCGTAACACCAGCGGCTGCTGAGAGCCAAATAGAGGATGACCGTCATAGTGTTCGAACCAGGGTGTGATTGAGGCAGATCGAGGCAAGGCCGCCATTGATGACGCTTCCGATCCCCCTCCCACTTGGCTGTCCAAAACAGTCATAACACATGGCGCTCCGGTTACCAAGAGGTCAGAGGTCTTTCCTCAAGCATGTAGCAAGCAACCATGATGTTTCATATTTCCTTCAGTGCATTGTGGGACACGCCCTCTGGGTCGCTATGTGGCTCCGTACAAGGTTGAAGTGTTGCACCCGGCTGCACATAAGGTTGAACTGTTGCACCCGGCTGCAAGCAAGATGTGACAGCCAGGCAGCGGCAGCAGCAGCGGCAGCAGCAGCAGCTGTAGTTGGCGCACCGTCCCAGAGCAGCTGCCTGACGCTGGCGGCCTTAGCCTCCCGAAGCGGAATCGGCTTCCAGATACCCCCGTGGTAGTCCTGCGCCAGCCGCACCCGGTGCTGCTGCTCCAGCAGGCGCCGCGGAATCTGTAGCGACAGCACAAAGGTTCCACAGGTTTATATTCCTGTGTTAGTTTCCTTGTATGAGACAGCGGCACCGGTCACAGCAGCCCATCAGCTGACTCTTGCAGTGGCAGATTGCGAGCAGCAAGGAAACTACAAGGAGCATTGCGCGCTGTTGCACAGCAGGACCACAGCAGGACCACAGCATGTACAATTCTGTCAAGCTCCTGTGTATGACAAGCGAGACTGCTTGGGGTGTTTTGCAGCTGTAGCGAAAGCTGGACTCAGACAGCACCTTCGTGAGGCCCTGGCCGCGGAAGAAAACGAAGACGGCGGCGAGCTGCGGCTCCGCCACCGCCGCCAGCTCCGCGGCAGTGGGCAACCTCCCCCGCCAGGTTGTGCTGGCTGCACAGCATGCAGGTGCACTTGTCGGATCACCATCGAGCTTGGCCTCGAGCTGCACAGCTCGTTTCATGTCTGTGCCGACGTGCATCGAAGTGTGCACGATCCTGCCTGTCTCTCATGCCGCAGGCGTGGCTATGCACAGCAGTCATGCAAGCATGGACGGCGTGGAACCTGCGACGGGCAGCACCTGGCCGGTGGAGGGACATGATGATGCCGCGGCGCCACTCTGTGCGCGTTACTCCGAGGTTTTGCTCCAGCACCTGGAGCAGCCGGAGGCAGTCGATGTCCGGAATGCGCGCCTCGTCGGCAGGCACCGCAGGCCGCACGTCCTTGACCTTCACCTGTACAACGTGTTTGCTTGAGCTGATCGAATGCTGCTGCTTCCGGAATAGGCATGCTTGCAGTGGTGGTCAAATAGACAGCATGCCGCATCGAGCTGCCAGTTGATGCGCACACGTCGAACCCTTGGAGAGACGAAGTGCCAGTTTTAACTTTCAATCTCAAGGAATACAACAATAGATTGTTACCTCCGAGCTGCCGTCTTCACCGGCGAGCTGCACGCTCAGCAGCGCTTTGCCGTCGACGCCGACTGCCTCCCGCACCACCAGGCCGGGTCGCCATGCCGTGTCGCCAAGGATCGGCAGGCGCACCAGCGCCTCCACTGCCATGCCCACACTGCAACTCATTCCGCCAATATGAGCGATGATCGAAGGTGCAGCACCTCCGACATCATGTGTTTGCGCGATTGACATCCAGCTGGCATGCCCTGACCTGGCATCAACAACCCACATGCGGGCTGTTCCGGGTTGCCGGCGCACCCGTGCAGATGAAGACAATAGTGCTCCACACAGGCAAATCAGGCAAATCTTCTCGCTGAGGGTGCAGCCCCACATCTGCCATCTGCCTCACGCGCATGCGCACAGGCGACCTGGGCGTGGTCCAAGGATAGGCAGCGACTCTGGACTTTGACATACCCAGGCACCCAGAAGCCTGACGAGGCGTCCTCATCGTCCGCGGCCTCGCCGCCCGAGACGACAGCAGTACTGTCCGACAGCGTGCTGCTGCGCTCCGGCACCGGCTGTGCGCCCGCCGCCGCGCCCGCGGATGCGCCCGCTGCAGGCACCTCGTCCTCGTCCGACTCGCCGATGACGATGGTGTCGGAGTGTGCAGGAGCGCCGCTTCCCATCGCGCCGGCGCCGCCGTCGCGGGCCTCGTCGTCCGAAGACAGCTCGATGCAGTCCATCTCCTGCTGCAGCGATGCTGCGATTTCGGCGTCGTTGGCGGTCGCCGCCGCCAGGGCGTCCGCGGCGGCCGCGGCGTCTGCCGCCGCGCCGGCTGCGTCCTCGCCGGCCGCAGGCAGTGGCTGCCCAGCCGTCCCTGCCGCATCGGCCTGCTGCTGGTCCGCCTGCTGCTGCGCGTCTGCCGGCTGCGAGACCGGCTCGGGCTTGACCGCCGTGGCGCCGCTGCCGCCGCGCGGCACCAGCACCTCGGTAGCCTTGTCCGCATCGTAGGCGCGCTGTCGGGGGCCGTCGGCTGCTGCGGCACCGCCCTCCTGCACCAGCATCGAAACACGTCAGCAAAGTAGTACTTAGACCCCCTGTACACAAGGTGCCAGTGACTGCATGAGCTCTGACCTGCTGACCAGATCACTGTGACACACAGCGGGCCAGGATTTCGACAGCTGACATCAGCCTGTCACTGGAGGCTGGTAGGTCTGAAGACACGGAATACTGGAGGCAAGAGGGCGTAGACAAGCAAAAAAGAAAGATCACCTGCTCTGCAGCGGCGGCGGCGGCGTCGTCCGCATCGTCCAGGAAGTCGTCCTCGGCGCCGGCGGTGTCCCCGCTGTCCGAGACGGCGTCGCCGGCGGCGGCCGTGTCGCCGTCCCGATGCCGCGCGGTGGCGCCGTCCTCGCCAGCTGCGCGGCCGCTGCCGAGCTGACTGCCGCCCAGACACATGACCCTGACAGCTTTTTGTGGCGGTGGCAGGTGCTGACAGGATCCAGAAACATGTGCTGCGGCATGCTGATGGTTGCTCATTCCCACCTTCAAAACATCACATGCATGCAAGCAACTCAAGCAGGCAACTGCCACTTCTAAATCCTTCACGCTGCCAGCCTCTAGCGAGAAACGCCTCACCTGGGGCCCTGCGCCCGCCGCGGCTGCTGCTCGGGGCTGGCTGGCGGCGGCGGCTCCTCCCCCGCCACAATGCGCAGCTTGGCGCGCATCGCCAGGACGTCGAACAGCGTGACCTCCAGCGCCTTGCACCTCTTTGCAAGCGCATCGTCGCTAGCCGGCATGTCCTGCATGGACAGATGGGAAGAATGTATCAGGGCTCGGTGACTGTGACGCCGATGGCCACAGTCGAGTTCGCCTACAGCTTCGCGCATGTGGCACCATTGCACGCGTGCCCTGCGCAGCGCTCTGCCAATGAGCCCTGGAATGCTGGCAGAGTTACTTCGATGTTGTGCAGCGTGTCGAGCAACTAATCATGCATTGATCAGAGCCAGGTGTTTGCAGAGCTGGACCTGTGTGAAATAATCATGCGACCTGTGTTGCAGTTTTTGAGAGCTTCAGGTTCAGAGCGGAAGCCAAGGGTTTGCGCACCAGGGCAATCTCGTTGCTGAAGGTGACCAGGCGCGCCTCCAGCCCCTCCAGGTCCTCCTGCCACCGCTCCCTCGTGTCCTGCCCGTCGTGCCAGTGCCTGCAGTGCCGCAGTTGGGAGCGGTTCAGAGTTGTGCGTTTGAACGTTTGGTTGAACGTGACGCGGCACACTGGCGATGACTAGCAGCCGTGGCATCATGGCAGCATCGCTCTGGAAAACCAGAAATCGCTCAGTTGCACCTCCAGGTGCACGGCAGGCCTCCAGCTTCCGGCCAAGACACTCCAAGATCTGCACTTCCACTGCCAGGGCAATCAAAATGCCAGGACGCACTTGTGGGCCTTGGCCTCGAGCTTGGGCAGCTCCTTCGCCTCCCACGCCTCAGACCAGCCGTCCAGCACGGCGCGGATGCGGCGGTGGGCCTCGGACTGTGGCTGCGACGCCGAGGCGCCGCCGAGCCCCGCCGCCGGGCCCGCGGCGGCTGCCGCGCCCTGTAGCGGGCATGCATGATCAGTACTGGGTTTTTGAAGGATAGGGAATTTGCTTTCGAAGCACCCTGCATGTACGCAACATACAGCCGCTGACACAGACATAGGCTAACACTCTTGAGGCGATGCAAGCATGAAAGGTGCAGACCGCGGGTCCCAGTCTTCCTGAAGCCGGGTGCAAATCGGCAAAGCTCGGAAACCAACCTGGTGGTGCGTCTGTGGTGCCGGACCGGCTTCGGCCGCAAAAGCATCCATCAGGTCGCGTCGGGCATCCGGGTTTCGGCTGCCCAGCACCTGCAGAACGTGCGCTATGTCAGTAATTCAGTCGCAACTGCAAACGAGTGGCCCGCTCAAGTGTTTCTCTTGTGTTCGTAAGACATGCATCGCCATGCTCGGCTTAGTGGTCCTTCCAGACGTGGACTGCCTCGCCGCGCGACAAGCTTCCGGGTGACTGATGCAGAGGCCAGGCGGCAGGAGCAACGCGGTGCCGCGGCCCAGCTCACTCTCGGTGCTTGCATCTCAGCACATCTCCATGATGTTCCACAGTGAACGATTGGCCCACCTCCGGTTGGCTGGAACCGGGCGACAGCTGCGATGCCCCATCGCGCCGTTCATTTCCAATGCTTGCATCCTCAGCACACTGCATTTCTCGTTGCATAGTACAAGACTCTCTCACCTCCAGCTGGCTGGGGCCGGGCGACAGCTGCGACACGCCATCGTCGTGCTCCCGCTCGTCCTCCATGTCGGAGTAGTCCAGCGAGATGTCTTCTTCCTCCTCCTCCTGCTCCGAGGGGTGCCCCGCCGGGCCGGCTGCGGCGTCGCCGCTGTCCGCCTGTGGAGAGATTGGAGCGAGAGAGGCTGACTGCGAGCACGTGGTTGTCATGGAAAGTGCTTCTGGTGCCAGGAAGGACTATCTCTACGTATTGTGGGCATGCACACGGTGATCACTGCGTGCACACTACATAAACTAGAGGTAAATTTTCGCACCATTTTGCAAGGTGCCGCCGCTCACGCTGCTTGCCAGAGTGCAGTCTGGAACATCACGCAGGCGTATAGACACCCTAACCTCAGCGTACCTCCGAATCGGAGGTGGTGTAGTCGTCGTCGTGTTTGCCCCACGGCGGCAGCGACACCTCCGACGAGGCCGGGCCATCGTCGCCATTGGCTCCGCCGACGATGCCCTCCAGGTTGCTGTGCACGCCAAAGTCGGCGACGTCCGCCTGCGCCTCCGACTCGGGCTCCAGCTCCACCGCCGCCGCCGCTGTGCATGCAGGATACATGTTACGAATGTGGCAGAGTCACTGAACAGAGTCTGACGCCGTGTGTACGCCAAAGTCGGCGACGTCCGCCTGCGCCTCCGATTACGGCTCCAGCTCCGCCGCCGCCGCCGCTGCGCGTGCAATCTGAGGAGCGCTGCGGAGTCAGCGAGAATACTCTGTCGCCGTGTGCACACGTTTGCCTGCGCTCCGAATCGAGCTCAAGTTTCTCCGCCGCGGCTGCGTATGCAGGAGGAATATTCTACATGTTGCATAGCCATTGAAAAAATCCACTCCCATCCATGCCCAATTCTGTGATGTCCGTCTCCGCCTCCGGCCATGGCTCTGGCTTCCGCCGCCGCCGCTGTCACGAGGTGTAGATACATGCACTTGGGCATCGGCCAGCTTCAAGCACGGCAGTGAGCTAGAGATCGGCGCTGCTGGTGAGGAACGTTTCCAGATTTCTCAAGGCGCATTGAAACAAATGCATGCGGATGAGCTGCGGACTGACAGAGTTTTCGAAGGAAGACAGTGGCACCTTCCGCCGCCGCATCGCCGCGCATGCGCGCCAGGCGGTGCAGCTCGAAGGCGCGCGCGCGCCGCTGCCGGAAGACGCGGAAGTTGCGGCAACCAATCGCCTCCGGCCAGTCGCGTGGCGGCGGCTGGCCCTTCAGCGAGCCACAGCACTTCCAGCTGCAGGGGTCAGAAGCGCACAGAGCTGAGTGTGGTTTCCGGCAGTGCGCCTTTGCAAAATTCCCAAAAAGGCAAGATTCTGATGCCAGTGGCCCTGTGACAAAGAAAGTGTGCAGAAAGAAAGAAAGGACTGTGAAGAAAAGCCAGCTAATCAGTTTTCGATTGCACAACGTTGCATGCAGATGACCCTGTCTTAGAGCAGCAAACAAGCGTACCTGCGGTGGATGCCCTGCTCGCGGCGCTGCCAGCCCAGCTCCGCGATGTCGCTGGCCAGCCGGCTGTCGGCCCTGCCGATCGCCATGTAATAAGACCGCTCGTCCCGCTTGCTCGCCGTGGGCTGGCCCGCCGCCGGTGGTATGGCAGGTTCTGCTGCAGCGCCGCCGCCCGCCGCGCGTTCATCCGCCGCCGGCGAGCCGCCCGCCGGCGCCGCGGCCGGACTGGCGTGCGCCGCCATGTCCGCTGGGGTCAGCGGGCGTAGCTGCAGCCTCTTTGGACCAGGCAATGGCATGGACTGTGGCACGGGCGCCCCGCAAGCGAGCCCGCTCGGCAGCGGGCTCGTGGCAACAGCGCGGTCCGCCACCGCCGCTGCGGCGTTTTCTGGCTGCTCTGCTGCCGCTGCCGCTGCGGGTACATCTGCTGCCGCCGGTGCATCCGTCGGCAGGCCACTGGCCGGCGTCGCGGCTGCTGCCTCGTGCGCCTGCTCGGCAGCGCCAGCGGCGTCGTCCGTCGCCGCCGACGGCGTGGCCAGAGGGGCGGTGGTGGCGTCGCTGGGATAGATCGGCAGCTGCGACGCCTGCTCCTGCTCGCTGGGCGGCGGCAGCTGGCTGCCAGAGCGCTGGCTCGGCTGCGCCGGATGGCTGCCGGCCTGCTGGCCGGCGGCCGCCTGCTGGCTGGCTGTTGCCGGCTGGCAGGGCTGCGTGGCGGCGCGCTGTTGCGCCGCAGCAGGCTGGCTCTGCGCCGCATCAGGTTCGTCTTCGCCGCCGTCACTGAGCCCAGAGATGGCACCGTCTGATTCGTCGTCAGAGTCGTCGTCGGTCGCCTCAGCGCGGGAGCCTGCTGTGGGCGAAATTGCGTCGTCAGCATCGGCTGCGCCGTCGCCGCCGGGCGCGTCCGAGATGGACTCTGCTGACAGGCTGTGGCTGCTGGTGGCCGGCTCCGAGCGCGAGTGGCCGGCTGCGGCTTCGCTGGCCAGCTCCGTGCCGAAGCGCGAGGGGCTGGGGATGGTCGGCTCTGGTGTGGGCAGCGCCGCAGGTGCGGCCGCTGCAGCGATCTGAAGCTGGGATCCGGCGCCTGAGGCCGCCATGTTGAGCCGCATCTTGGCGATCTCGATGGCCTGTAGATCACGTCTGAGCTGCTGCTCCAGCTCCCACTCGCGGCGGGAGAACTCCTTGCGCAGCTCATCCCTGGCTGTGCGATGCTGCAGGCGCAGCTGCTCCTCCTGGAGGTGCAGCTGCTGCAGCTGCTGCTCCATGGTGAGGATCGTTGCAGCACCGCTGTCTTGGCTGCTTCAAGGTGTCAGCGAGGCATGTTGCTCACAACCGATGCCAAGCCAACTCTGGTACTTCGAGAGCAAAACAAAGGCGCAGGCGCGCATCCTGATGCCGCAGCGATCATCGAACTGCAGAGAATAAGAGGTGTGTGGCTCACTGTTTGAACGGCAGGATGAAAGAGACTCTGAAACAGAGCGCAGCACGGCCAGGTCATGGAGGCAGCACGCGCAGCACGGATATTACGAAAGTCTCATCTGAACTGCAACTTCGCACTTGCACAGTGACAGACTGCCGGTGCATTCTTTCTGATTGCTTCCTTCTGAGTCACTCCGCCGCAGAGATTTCTGCTACGCCAAGTTGCACTGAGACACCTTTCCTCTGGGATTGGCCTCGCATGCCGTGTACTTGAGTTTCGGACAGCCTGTTGAACCTCGGCAATCAACATGTCTTCAGCTCAGGAGATCGCCGACTCGAAGCGCAGCGGTCCGATGTACGAGTACCTGGTTGCGCACTCGGTGCGCCAGCACCCGGAACTCGAGAAGCTGCAGCAGGTGTGGGACGGTAGACCATGTCTCCTTTGCATAGCGTTTCCGGGGTTCATCATTGCATCTCCAACGTCATTAAGATGGCGGATACGGCGTGGGAGACAACACCGCATGTTATGCCGCATCTGCTTGCCGCAGCGTGGATGCGCAGACCTTGCGATGCCTCGCTGCTGCACAGGTGTCACTGCAGCACCCGCGCGCCGGCATGGTGTCGCCACCCGACTCGATAGCCATCCTGCAGATGCTCGCCAAACTGGTCGGGGCCAGCAACATCCTGGAAATCGGCGTCTTCACAGGTCCGGCTGCATGTATGCCCATAAACAGGCACTTGCAGCGCATGTCTCCACAGCTGGGTTCCAGGGCCGCAGTGGTAGAGTGTGGCGACGCAACTGCGCATTTGCACGGCATCTCATGAGCGCAATTCCTGTTGCGCCCAGGGTACACTGCACTGGGCATGGCGCTGGCGCTGCCGGAGGGCGGCAAGCTCATCGCCTGCGACGTCTCCACAGACTTCACCTCAATTGGTGGGCGCTCCAACACGGCTCCTGCAAACCGAGCACAGTCTGCACTGGTAGGCCAAGATTCACGACTCCACGATGAAGGGAACTCTGCGAGTCATGCAGCAGGCTCAAACGGTGTATGTGCTGCCTGCAGGCAAGCCGCACTGGGAGGCGGCCGGCGTGGCGAACAAGATTGACCTGCGCATTGCACCTGCGGCCGACACGCTGTCAGCCCTCCTGAAGGTGGACAGCGCTCCAGCTTTGGACATTACCTGCAGCTCTCTTGATTTCACACTTTGCGGGCGTTTCACTGTGTCAGAGGGCCTCTCTGGGACGTCTGTGCTGCATGACGAGCCTGATACGCATGCCCTTCGATATCAATTCGTCTTCAGATCGCTCTGGCAAGTCCCAGATGTTGACTTAACAGGACGGACAGGAGGGCGCTTTCGACATGGCGTTCATCGATGCCGACAAGGACAACTACGACACCTACTACGAGCTGTGTTTGGCACTGCTGCGGCCCGGCGGCGTCATTGCGGTGCATCGCTGCTTTCTCAACTTCTGGCGCCTGATTTCTGGGTGCTCATTTCTCAGAGACAGTGCGTGCCTGCATGCAATCATGCCCTGCTGTGACAGTCGGCTGTAACAAACAGCACAGCACGCCAATGCATCCGCAGGTCGACAATGTGCTGTGGCACGGCAAAGTGATCGACGACAGCAAGCAGGACGCCGACACTGTGGCCATCCGCGAGCTCAACGCCAAGATCTTCAACGATGAGAGGTGGACCTCCGCCATCATGCTGCACGTAGATCATTGCCTGCACCAACACAGAAGATGCGTTTTGTGCGGTGCCTTCGCAGCTTCGGACTTTGCTGTGATTACAATGGGCCATGCTGCAAATCGCAGGGTCGACGTGGCGATGCTGAGCAACAGCGACGGCATCACAGTGGCGAGGAAGCGGTGATGATGGAAGGCGCGATGCAGGCCACGCTGTGCATTCAGTGATGTGCCATTCAGTGATGTGCAAGTTTTCTTACATGGGAGGACTGAATGTTTACCATGCAGCGGCAATGTGCGAGATGCGACTTTGCTGTTGTGACTTGCTTGTATGGTACAGTGTCCCGCGTCTGAAATATCCGAGTCAAATTGTCAAATGCATGGGGCGATCAAAATGGAACTCGCACTCCACTACCACCTCATCAGCCAAATATGGGCGGTAGAGCTGACCCTCACCACAATCAAATTACTCGCACAGCATGCTCCTCACCCCCGCAAGAACCTCACACCAGCACCGCTGTCTGCGCGCCGTCATGCGACCACCAGCCAGCCGAACGCCTCCATGCTCGCCGTGGCCACCCTCACACTCTACTCCATCAAGCCCCTTGCTGCCATGCGGCGTCTGACTGATTAGTTCTGATTGTGTTCATGCGGCGACCAGCCAGCCGACCCCCTCGATGCCCAGCGCGATGACCGCCATGCAGAAGCAGGCGAGGATGGCGATGTCCCGCCGGCGACACCACACAATGTAGCTGTACTCTGTCGTCTTGCGCGTGAAGCCGTTGAGCATGGCGGGCGGGTCCCACAGCCGCGGCACGATCTTGTTCAGCGTGCCGGATACCCAGATGTTAGCCAGCGTCCCCAGAAAGGGCCAGTTGATGTCGAACAGCCCCTTCGACTTGCCTGTGAACCCCAAACGATTGACGCCGTCAGCAGGAATTTGCGGCTTTGTTTCGATGGCGGGTAGCTCTGAGGAGGAGGCACAGCAGCTTTTGCAACTCGCATATATTACACATCTCACGCCCGCTATAATGTTATGTTCTGACCGGAATGAAATTGGCACTTCGCAAGTGACGCACCGCCGCCCTGGCCGCGCCCGGAAATGGAGTCCAGATACCTAAAAATCTTTTGTGAAATTGCCGGACTGAACTAGACTGCAGAAGATTCAGTCGCGCACTGCCGTCCCAGGTGCGCCTGCCCAGAAATGGAGTCCAGGTAGCGCAGCGCCTGCATGTCCGCTGCCAACTGAGACGCAAGATTATCGCAGGGAGTTGGGTCACGCACCGCCGCTCCAGATGCGCCCGAAGATGGAGTCCGGGTAGCGCAGCGCCTGCATGTCCGCTGCCGACTTGAACGCAGGCACCATTCAAAAGGGTTTAAACACGCACCGCCGCCCCAGATGCGCCCTGAGATGGAGTCCAGGTAGCGCAGCGCCTGCATGTCCGGCTTGCGCACGCGGTCATACTCTGCCAGCGCAAAGGGCAGGTCCTTTGCGTTTACCGCCAGCACCTGTGCCAGCAAGGTTATAGGATTCAATTGGCTCATGCTTGCCACAGAATGAGGGTGTCAACCACGGCACTGCTGCATGCAGGCGTGGACGAACACCGAATCTACAAAACCAGACACCGTAGGCACATGTATCCCCAGAAGTGGGATTCAGGCAGCACCAAGGAAATACCCTGTCCAGCACGGCGACCGTCTCGAGGGCAGAGTTGCAGCCCTGCCCGAGGTTGGGCGTCACGCCGTGGCCCGCATCGCCGACCAGCGCGACGCCCGCCCAAGGCACCGCCAGATGGCTGCGAGAAACGAAGATGAGCCTCAGCTGGGCGAGAGCGTGCATGAGCTGATTCGAAGTCACAGCAGTCAATTTGAAAAAAATGAATATCGCGTCGCCGACCAGCGCGACGCCCGCACAGGGCACCGCCAGATGGCTGCAAGACGCACGAACGAGCCTCAGATGGGCTGCAGTGCATGTTGCCTGGGGTAAAAGGAATGTGAACGCTTTGTGGTGTAGCATCCTGTGCTGGTCGGCTCGATGACCCTAGTCTGGAAGCTGTAGGTTTCCACTGCAAGTGCGTAGGCTACCGAACTGTCGTTTACCCTGTGCAAACCCTTTCTCTGACGATGCAGCACTTGACGAGTTGTCAGCGAGGTGGGCAAGATGCGCGTCACCTGCAATTGACGGTGGAGCCCCAGCTGCGCGGCTGCTTCCCGGCGGTCTGCTTCGCAGCCAGCTTGAGCCACTCCTGCACGTTTTAGCAGCATTAGCGACTCGGCTCGACGGGAGGCGTCACCAGTAAGGTTTTGCGTCAGGCATCTAAATCTCCACATTGGCTGGCGTCGCACCATGCGCTGAGCAGCTGGCGCGACGGCAGCTTCTGGGAGAATCCCACCGCTGAGGTGACTGCGACGTCGACAACATTGTCAAGAAACCCCTCATCAGTGACTGCAGGCCAGCTGAGCTGCCAGCGCAGAGTCAACTGCTTGCCTTTGGCGCTTGCGGCAGCGCGTCCGAGAGTATGGCCTCCATGGCGTCTGCTTCCGCGGACGGCCGGAAGCCGCGCTCCAGCTGGAGCGCCGCGGAGTAGGTGCCGTCTTCGTGCATGTACGCGCCAAAGCCCTTGATCGCCGCGTCGGGGCCGCCAACTGGCTTCGCCATGAACATGTGCACATAGCGGCCGAACTCGCCCGGCCGGTCATCTGCGCAGACGCATGATTGGACTTCGAAAAGCATCTCAGATGCATTTGAAGCTTGATTAGGCTCCAGAACCCAAGAGGCCATCCAGTGCGCGACATTGAGATGCGCGCCGGCGTTGCGGGTTGGTGGGCATGGAAGCAGGCCCAGCCCAGCATGCTGATGATCTGCCACGAGCAAATTCTAATTGGGTCCATTGGGACAGCCTCCGCCTCGTCCGCATCTTCTTTCTCCTCTTCGAGATCCTGTCGGTCGCCCGCGGCTGCGGCTACGACGGCACGGTGAAGGCCCGTTCGCTGGCGGACATGGAGGAGTCCATCAGTCGGGCATCACCTCCACCAGCTGCACCAGAGCGGAAGACGATGTGGACGAGGCGGAGGCCATCGGCGGCGGCCACAAGCTGGAGGGGCTGTTTGACGCTGCAGCGCTGCCGCACCAGCTGAGCAGCATGAGCCGCAGACTGTGAGCTGGGGCGGCGGCCGCCAATGTCATCCAGGCCGCTGAGCAGCTGCGTCAGGCTGGTGCTGATGCTGCTCAGCTGGTGCGGCAGCGCTGCAGCGTCAAACAGCCCCTCCAGCTTGTGGCCGCCGCCGATGGCCTCCGCCTCGTCCACATCGTCATCCGCTCTGGTGCAGCTGGTGGAGGTGATGCCCGACTGATGGACTCCTCCATGTCCGCCAGCAAACGGGCCTTCACCGTGCCGTCATAGCCGCAGCCGCGGGCGACCGACAGGATCTCGAAGAGGAGGAAGAAGATACGAGGGTACAGGTCGCGCTCACAGTCTCCGCCTCGCCAGGATTCTGACCATTGCAGTGCATAACGGCAGTGCATCGCAGCAAAGCATCATGCAATGCATGTCGCAGGACACCCACCCTTGGGATCGACGTTCGCCGGCGGCAGGTCGCGCACTATCATGTAGTCCCAGTCGCACATCTCTCGGCTGGCGGTGAACTTTGGTTCCTGCGTCGCCACCGCATCTCGCACCTGCGGCAGCACAAGGGGTTTGCGAAAGAAGATACGCAGAATCGAGGTGCCTTTTACGCGGCAGGCGCAGAAAGCACAGCTAGGTGGCACTTGCGTCGAAAAGTACGTATGTTGTGTTGCCACACTGTAACATGGGGCAGACACTGGATCCTGAGTCCCATGAACAGCATCTGGCGGAACGCAGCTGTGCTGCTGCACATCAGAGCGGTGGTGGCTTTGACAACTTTGCCTGCGAGCCGGAGCCGTCTGCCGCGACCAGGAGGTCGTACTGCAGCGACTGCGGGGCGCCGCTGCTGCCGTTGTGCTGCCCCAGGCTTACGGTCTTCGAGGTCAGGTCGAAACCCTGCCGGCACGCGGTAAGAAAAGCATCTTGATGCACTGTACGGGTTCTTTGGTGGGAGACAGGACACCAAGAAGCGCAGCGCTGATAGCATGAGCACTCTACACAGATTCACAGAGATGAGTGCAGCATTGGCACGACGGATGATGCACCCTCGAATTCGGCTGCCATGCATGCATGCAGCTCCGCCACCTGCCTGCTGTCAAGGTGACTGCAAGGCAGGCGGCGTCAGAAAGCACTGCATTGCTGCAGCCACGCCTAAGCCCTGCCACGAGCAAACTTTTCACACCGCACACCGAAATGGCCGTTCAGCAAACAGAAAGAGAAAAGGCCACCTCGATGGCCGCGTCAAACTGGAAGTCAATGCCCGGGTGCAGCCGCCGCGCCTCCATGAGCAGGTGCTTTGCGAGCGCATTGCGTTCCACAGTGACATTGCCTCTCGGGTGTGGCCGCAGCGTCTTGCCGCCGTCCAGGCCGTGCATGACGGCGCCCTTCGCTGGCGCCAGGCCGTTCATCCATTTGCCCTCGGGCAGCCGCACGCCCAGCTGCGGAGGCCATGCCATACATCGGTCTGCCGACAGACTATTGCCAAGTGGTGGAACCTTGATGGCTGCTTCTGCAGAGCTGTTTGCCACGTCACCAGGCCGCATGCGCGATCTGTCGCCGCCAAGGCGCTGTGGTAGGACCATCATGCCACACACAAAACAAAGCCCGTCGAAATAGACACTGCCCGTATACTATGTTCCTTACATCTTTCAGGGCGTTGATGCCGCGCGGCATGAGCGCCATGATGAACGTGGCGCGGTTCACGTCCGCGTTCGGCGCCGTCGGATCGCTGCGCCGCTCCAGAACGCGCACCCGGAAGCCCTGGCGCGACAGGAACATGGCCGCCACGCAGCCCGCCGGTCCCGCGCCCACCACAATCGCATCACCTCGATCGTGTAAAGCCGCCGCCGCTGCCGCTGCCGCCCCTCTGCAGGAGAGCATGCAGTTGCTGGCTGGGCTGGCGTCTCAACCAGGGAAGCAAGTGCACATGAATGCAGCAACGCCTGGCGCATCTCACCATTATTGATACCATGTTAATCCGCATGTTTCAAAGACATGCAATGCGTGCCGGAGCTTTAAGACACAGCACGCACTCCGAGATGGGCTGCGCTGGCGTCGCCGTGTCTACGCCGCTGGACGGAGGCATCGTGCCGGTGCCGGCGTCAAGGCCTACCCCATCAAGGCCCGGTCCCTGGCACTGGTGGCGGGTTCGGCTGCGTAGATGCGGCATCGTTCGGTGCAGCAGCGTGGTGCGAGAGCCTGTGGCAAGCAGGACGTTGCACATAATGATTCAGCCGCGCCATGGGATGGCCCATGCATGCAATGTGAGAAGGGCTGTGGCGAAGCCAGCATGGAGTCTGTTCGGGTCAGGACCTGGCGTCAGTACAGCGCTTTGACGCTGTAGCGCAGGGACGCGACCCTGCCGCACTGCCGCTTGCATGTGCGGCGTCAGCGGCAAAGCTACGCGAACTGACCGCCTTGTCAAGGCCCCGGCGGATGCTTGTGTGATAGTTGTGGATGTGGTACTTGCTTCCAGAGCTTTGCAGATCAACGGCGTCACGCGCTCCTCAGCCAATAGCGCACGGCGTGGGGCGGTCCGTAATGGGTGAATGTGACGCAGGTGCCAAGCCGCAGGATGGCGGATTGAAATGCACGACACAGGAGAAGCCAACGAGTGAATGGTTTTCGCTAGAAGAACGGAGGGAAACAGTGCTATGAAGGGAGACAAAATATGTGTGGCGTGTCAACAACGAACGCAACCTCGCCTTCTTGGCATGAAAATTTTCAGCGCCCGCCCTTGTCCAAGTCTGCGATGCATGGCATTGAGCGAGAGAACGGGCCGAAATGATGGTATGTTCCACTGGTTTCCGGCAAAATTGCGGGACGACGTCAGCAATCAAGGTTGGCCTGGTCTATCGAGCGAGCGGCGGTTCTCGATCGCGCAGAGCTCGACTGACTGGCACGCGCGGCTCATAACAGGTGCGATGCGTCTCAACATGAATTAGCTAATTTTTGGTAGCACTCTAGTATATCCTCCTTCCGTTCTTTGATGGCACATCGACTGTGTGCTAGGTCGAGTGCCACATCCACTAATACGGGCGACATTGACGGCAGTGAATCAGCACGCGCATGCAGTAGCCTCCTTTGTTACTTCCTGTGATTTTCACATAATTTCTTGCGCTGCGCTGTATTCTGAACTATCTCTCTGGACCTGCTCCAGTTTGATCGATCGCTGTGATGCTGACCTCTCCTGTCAAGTTCCTCGCTCTCAGGCAGCGACGAGCGATATGTTTGTGGGGATATATACGTGCGACATTTCTTTTGCTTTTTCATAGAACCAAGAAAGACAAGCTTCATCAACTTGACAAGGCCGGATGCAGAGCCTTATTGGCCGGATGAGACCCCGCTCTAAGCCCTGATGCGTCGCCATGTCAGGCTGCGGCGAGAGTCCGCCTTGGACAATCGACGCTCGACTAGACGCACAACACTGTATGCCTTCGAGCGGCTTGCCGATCAGCTAACCCAATTCTGGAGCGCTGTCCGCCGAGAAATACCCCGGCGGCAACAGGGACGCCGTCCCGTCGCCAGGCAAGTGCTGTGGGAAGCTGTCTAGCTAGTATCCTCTCACCGTCTCTACCCAGATTTATCCTCCGCCCGTGGCCGCACTGCATCACAAGCTGTGCCTCTGAGCGCACTTGTCTCAGACAAACCTGCACAGATCAGCAAAGATCCCTGCACAGTAGCCCGCCAGGTTTTGCGGCTGCGGGGTTCGCGACTTTCAATGCATTGCGCTCTGTGACGCGACGCCTCTACGGCGGGCACGATGCACTGCTGCGGACGTGTTCTTGTCCGTTCAGCGAGCGTGTCGTCTGGTTGATGCCTCCGTCTCTCAGCCTCGGGCTGCTTACAGGAGGTGGCACAGACGCCTTGGCCTTGTCAGCAGCACGTGTCGAAGCGGCAGACGCGCCGAGACTGATGCGTGAAGCGTTCGGGATAACGTCAGTCAGCCATCCAGAAGCCACACACCACACTGAGCCTGCTGCTCGTGTGCAGGTGCCGCCGCATATTCCGCCCAGACCTCCTACGTCGGCCGCTTGGCCGAGCGAACTACGCCCGCAACAAGCAGCGACCCTCAAGCTCCAGATAAAGCGAACATCGCCCACCTATGAAGCAGCAGGCTACAGAGAAGCTTCCACATCTGGCTGCCCCACAGCACCCAAAGCGTATGGCGCCTGCTGCATCTGCCAGCAGGTTTGCTCCAGCAGCGATGGCAGCAGATGGGGCGGCGGCTGGCACCAGTGCATACACGAGCAGCATTGTCAAGGGCAGCGCTGGCATTGGCAGCGGCACAGTGAAGCAGGAGGACGGCTGTCAGCGCAGTGGCACGCCGTCGCCCACGACCGGTGAACTGACGCTGCCTTCAGAGCCCAGCAGCCGCGCAGGGGACTCCTCAGCGACGCCCGCCATGACTGCCACCACAGTGCAGCAGGTGCGCACCTGTCTGATGATGACCTTCCCCGATCTATCTATGTCGTCAGCCATGGCATAGCCTGGGCAGCAGCACTCTTTGGTGCTGCTGCAGAATTCCGCCAGGCATCGCAGCATACATGAACATGCCCTTGTCGTCCATGATCAGTCAGTCCATGATCAGGTCATCATGCAGTTTATGAAGTGGCTGCTCCTGAGAACCTGAAGACCTGACCAGCTCAGTCTACCTCTTTTTGGCCTGCAGGGCGAACGGCCGGTGGCGCCGCCCTACAAGCAGTGCCGCAAGTGCGGCCGGACGAAGCCCGCCGCCGCCTTCCAGATGGACCGCCACAACGTCGACGGCCTGCAGTCCTACTGCCGCAGGTGTGTGCTACATGAGTTTCGGTGCTGATGTCTGTGCATGTGTCCTGTGGCGGCATGACCGCTCGCCAAAGGTACTCTGTATAGCACCTCCCGTCTGGGGCAGTTCATTTTGTGCATAGGTGTTTGCACTGCCAATTCAGAGCTGCTAGTCTTGCTGCAGAGCCCGTCAGCAGCAGCCCCGCAGCTCACTCGCAACTGACCCCAACCCCATGGCGCTTGCGGCTAGTGCTTCTATGCTCGGAAACATGTCGACAGCAGCTCAAGCAAAGCAGCAAATTCTGCCGCCAGCATGTCAAAGAAGCTCTGCCGGTAGCCTGATGCGCCTTTTCCTTCCAAGCTTGATGCACGTCAAGTCCCAATGCTCATCATGATTGGCTGCAGCTGCAAGGCAGAGCGGGCGCGCGAGCGCCGCACCGAGAAGGACGCCGCGGCCGGCATGGCCGGCGGCAGCGCCGGGGGCACGGCGACGCTCGGCAGTAGCCGCCGCAGCACCAAGGCGGGCAGCCGCGCCGAGGCCGCCATGCCGGACGGCGCCCAGACACCATCGCCCGTCTGCAGGTGCGTGTGACCGGCTGTGACTGCCTTCAGCATGCACTGTGCGTCTGTACATTGCTTCTTTCGTTCCTGTCTCGATTCAAACAGCCGCCCCTGTGCAGTAACAGAGATGCCGAGCTTTCATGTCTCATTGCAGTGTCTGCACCATGAAGCCTTGCCGTCCCAGGCACGGCGGACACGCACGCTGGCAGACACTCTCCTGACCTTGACGACGTCAGCAATCAAGGTTGGCCTGGTCTATCGAGCGAGCGGCGGTTCTCGATCGCGCAGAGCTCGACTGACTGGCACGCGCGGCTCATAACAGGTGCGATGCGTCTCAACATGAATTAGCTAATTTTTGGTAGCACTCTAGTATATCCTCCTTCCGTTCTTTGATGGCACATCGACTGTGTGCTAGGTCGAGTGCCACATCCACTAATACGGGCGACATTGACGGCAGTGAATCAGCACGCGCATGCAGTAGCCTCCTTTGTTACTTCCTGTGATTTTCACATAATTTCTTGCGCTGCGCTGTATTCTGAACTATCTCTCTGGACCTGCTCCAGTTTGATCGATCGCTGTGATGCTGACCTCTCCTGTCAAGTTCCTCGCTCTCAGGCAGCGACGAGCGATATGTTTGTGGGGATATATACGTGCGACATTTCTTTTGCTTTTTCATAGAACCAAGAAAGACAAGCTTCATCAACTTGACAAGGCCGGATGCAGAGCCTTATTGGCCGGATGAGACCCCGCTCTAAGCCCTGATGCGTCGCCATGTCAGGCTGCGGCGAGAGTCCGCCTTGGACAATCGACGCTCGACTAGACGCACAACACTGTATGCCTTCGAGCGGCTTGCCGATCAGCTAACCCAATTCTGGAGCGCTGTCCGCCGAGAAATACCCCGGCGGCAACAGGGACGCCGTCCCGTCGCCAGGCAAGTGCTGTGGGAAGCTGTCTAGCTAGTATCCTCTCACCGTCTCTACCCAGATTTATCCTCCGCCCGTGGCCGCACTGCATCACAAGCTGTGCCTCTGAGCGCACTTGTCTCAGACAAACCTGCACAGATCAGCAAAGATCCCTGCACAGTAGCCCGCCAGGTTTTGCGGCTGCGGGGTTCGCGACTTTCAATGCATTGCGCTCTGTGACGCGACGCCTCTACGGCGGGCACGATGCACTGCTGCGGACGTGTTCTTGTCCGTTCAGCGAGCGTGTCGTCTGGTTGATGCCTCCGTCTCTCAGCCTCGGGCTGCTTACAGGAGGTGGCACAGACGCCTTGGCCTTGTCAGCAGCACGTGTCGAAGCGGCAGACGCGCCGAGACTGATGCGTGAAGCGTTCGGGATAACGTCAGTCAGCCATCCAGAAGCCACACACCACACTGAGCCTGCTGCTCGTGTGCAGGTGCCGCCGCATATTCCGCCCAGACCTCCTACGTCGGCCGCTTGGCCGAGCGAACTACGCCCGCAACAAGCAGCGACCCTCAAGCTCCAGATAAAGCGAACATCGCCCACCTATGAAGCAGCAGGCTACAGAGAAGCTTCCACATCTGGCTGCCCCACAGCACCCAAAGCGTATGGCGCCTGCTGCATCTGCCAGCAGGTTTGCTCCAGCAGCGATGGCAGCAGATGGGGCGGCGGCTGGCACCAGTGCATACACGAGCAGCATTGTCAAGGGCAGCGCTGGCATTGGCAGCGGCACAGTGAAGCAGGAGGACGGCTGTCAGCGCAGTGGCACGCCGTCGCCCACGACCGGTGAACTGACGCTGCCTTCAGAGCCCAGCAGCCGCGCAGGGGACTCCTCAGCGACGCCCGCCATGACTGCCACCACAGTGCAGCAGGTGCGCACCTGTCTGATGATGACCTTCCCCGATCTATCTATGTCGTCAGCCATGGCATAGCCTGGGCAGCAGCACTCTTTGGTGCTGCTGCAGAATTCCGCCAGGCATCGCAGCATACATGAACATGCCCTTGTCGTCCATGATCAGTCAGTCCATGATCAGGTCATCATGCAGTTTATGAAGTGGCTGCTCCTGAGAACCTGAAGACCTGACCAGCTCAGTCTACCTCTTTTTGGCCTGCAGGGCGAACGGCCGGTGGCGCCGCCCTACAAGCAGTGCCGCAAGTGCGGCCGGACGAAGCCCGCCGCCGCCTTCCAGATGGACCGCCACAACGTCGACGGCCTGCAGTCCTACTGCCGCAGGTGTGTGCTACATGAGTTTCGGTGCTGATGTCTGTGCATGTGTCCTGTGGCGGCATGACCGCTCGCCAAAGGTACTCTGTATAGCACCTCCCGTCTGGGGCAGTTCATTTTGTGCATAGGTGTTTGCACTGCCAATTCAGAGCTGCTAGTCTTGCTGCAGAGCCCGTCAGCAGCAGCCCCGCAGCTCACTCGCAACTGACCCCAACCCCATGGCGCTTGCGGCTAGTGCTTCTATGCTCGGAAACATGTCGACAGCAGCTCAAGCAAAGCAGCAAATTCTGCCGCCAGCATGTCAAAGAAGCTCTGCCGGTAGCCTGATGCGCCTTTTCCTTCCAAGCTTGATGCACGTCAAGTCCCAATGCTCATCATGATTGGCTGCAGCTGCAAGGCAGAGCGGGCGCGCGAGCGCCGCACCGAGAAGGACGCCGCGGCCGGCATGGCCGGCGGCAGCGCCGGGGGCACGGCGACGCTCGGCAGTAGCCGCCGCAGCACCAAGGCGGGCAGCCGCGCCGAGGCCGCCATGCCGGACGGCGCCCAGACACCATCGCCCGTCTGCAGGTGCGTGTGACCGGCTGTGACTGCCTTCAGCATGCACTGTGCGTCTGTACATTGCTTCTTTCGTTCCTGTCTCGATTCAAACAGCCGCCCCTGTGCAGTAACAGAGATGCCGAGCTTTCATGTCTCATTGCAGTGTCTGCACCATGAAGCCTTGCCGTCCCAGGCACGGCGGACACGCACGCTGGCAGACACTCTCCTGACCTTGACACTATTGTGTGTCCTATCATGCAGCCCACCCTGGGGCCACCTGACCCTAAAGCAGCAGGCGCCTTCGCCGCAGCCCGCCGCAGAGCCCGAAGCCGCTCAGAAGCCGGCCAGCAGCCAGCGTGCCGTCGGGGGCGCCGCGGCTGCCGCGGTGGCGCCGCCGCCGCCTGGCCAGAAGCGGTGCAGCCGCTGCAGGGTGGCCAAGCCGCGGGGCGACTTCCACCGCAACCGCACCACCGCGGACGGTCTGCAGTACCAGTGCAAGTCCTGCCACGCGGAGGTCCGACTTGTAGATTTCAGGATTGAGAGTTTTTGAAGGGTCAATCCAGTAGCCAAACTGGATTGCCGAAAGCCATGTCGGAAGCTCTCGAGGAACTTCATTTCAACAGTAGATTGTGCCACCCTCGAAAAGACAGCAGCCCAGAGTGCTGCGACATTGAGGAGCTGCTGGTTGACGGTCTTCCGGCTGCCACTGCAGGCCGTGGCGGCGCCCAAAGTAGCCGCCGCAGCGGCGGCCGCGCATGACGAGGCGGCGGGATCAGAGAACCCCTGGTCATCTGCCAAGGAGCGGCGCTTGCATCGGCGCAAGGTGCAGCCGGCGCGGCGCCCGGTGGCCAAGCACGGCCGCGCCGCGGACGCCGGCAGTGACGAAGGTGGTGGAAGCAGGAAGGAGAAGTCGCGGCGGCTCAGCGACATCGGCACCGACCTCGCGCCGCTGTTCCGCAACGACAGGTGGGTGCACAACACCAGCCTCGGCATTATGCAGTGTGACTTTGTGCTGCCTTGCTGTTCATTTGCAGCACTCGAGTATTGTTGGCTTCATAGCAAAGGAGCCTGCATGATCCTCATAAACGTAACTCCCTGCACCTGAACCTCAACATTTTGATGTGTACCTGCAGCGGCGGCCGCCGGCAGGATGCCTTCGCCCTGCTGCAGCAGGCGGCCGAGCAGGCAGCGCAGCGGGAGCCCACGGGAGCCGAGCAGCTACAGGAGCCTACGCAAGGACCGCCGCCGCCGGCGGCAACGCAGCAGCGGCCAGGCGTGAGCGTCAGCCATAAGCTGTGCACCAAGTGCCAGACCGTCAAGTCGGCGGCCGAGTTCTGGAAGAACAAGTGAGTGCGAAACCGTGCTTTGCCTGGCACAACTTCGTGCACCATGCAGCTTCCAAAGGCTTATGGTTTGTGCACCAACCCAGCTGATGACCTCCGATCCGACTAATCGACCGTGGGGCTGCAGCGCCCCCCTCGTGGGTCACCAGACAGCCTGAATATCTGGTGCGCACCTTCACGCCAGCGCTGACACCTGTTGCATTCCGGTCGCTGCAGGAGCACGGTGGACGGGCTGCAGTGGTTCTGCCGCCAGTGCCAGACTAGGTGCGTGTTGAAGAATTCATGTTTGGAGATGTTTGGACATATTTGGACTATACTGGTGTTTGCACTGAGTCAGCATAGAGGCGACATCTGCAAGGGCTCTGCTGTTTGTGCCTGATACTGCCTGCACCTTGTCAGCCGATTTGCCTCCCAGACAAGCAGGGCAACAAGGAGAAGGTGTAATCTTTCAGCTCTACATGCGCAGGGTGTGCAACAACCTGAAGGATGCGGCCCGCTCGCGCAATGCTGCTCGCCGCGCCGCCGAAGATGCCAACCCCCCGAGCGCGGCTCAGGTGCTGGTCTCCTCTGTGTATTGCACCCAGTCGCTGCTGACGTCATCTGGCTGGACATCTGTCTTGCCAACAGCCTGAACCAATCTGCAGAGCCACGCCTTGCGTCACAGATCTGATTTGATCCCCACGTTCACAGAACAAGTCGAAACGCATGTGCAAGTCACCAAATTGCCTGTCGGTTGCAACAGGCCACCGGCGCCCCGCAGCCCGCCGCAGCCCCCAAGCGGACGCCCAAGCGCAAACCGGCGGCAGCGGCGCTACACAGCGCGGGCAGCTGGCGGGGCGGGGAAGCCGAGCAGGAGCCGCCGCAGTTCTCGCCCGGGCTGGACGCGCTGGCAGCCGCGGGTTCCTCGGCCCTGGCGCAGGCGCGCAGACCAGCGATGAACCATCATCGGCTGCATACGCTTGCAGCGTCTCAGCTTGGTGATGGACTGATCGCCTGTTTGTTGCTGATGCCAAGTGGACCTGCATGGAGGTGCTTTCAATGCCTTCAGGAGCTCGCACACGCATGATGCAGGACTACGAGGCCGCAGCCGCTGAGGTGGCGGTGCCGCGCCGGCGGCGCACAGGCGGCGCAGACCCCAACGCCGGCACAGCTGCAGCAGCACCCTCCATGACGCTCCAGGTGGACACACACGCACAACCGGTCTAGCCTGCGGCGGAACCTGCAGCGTATCATTGTGGGCACCGCTCAAATAGTCCCGAGTCCACAAGCGATTTCCGCATGCTTCATCTCAAGACACCCCTGCTGAGGGTTGCTGAGTACGAATGAGTCCCGAGTTTCGAGCCTCGGCTCCGCTGCACAGAACCACGGTGTGACCTTCTGAAAGGACGTGTGCGATTGGTGACCTCGAAGATGATCATGGGAAACAATGCACAGGAGGCGCTCAAGCTGCCGGCGGTGCCAGGCGAGGGCGGCGGCCCCGGCGTCGGCGGCATGCGCCTGGCCGATGGCGCCGCGGCCCTCGCCCGCCTTGAGGTGGCGGCCGTTGCGCAATCGCCACTTATGGGTGCAGCGGCAGCGGACGGCGCAGCAGCAGAGGACGCCGCGGCGGCGGCTGCGAGCATCGACACCACAGCCTCGCACACGACGGCAGACGCCGCGCCTCAGGACGAGGCGGTCATGAGTCGCGCCGGCGGAGTCATGGAAACCGTTGCCGGGGGCGGCGGCGGTCCAAGCGGCGGCCGCGCCGCTGCGGGCAACGCCCTGGGAGACGTGCAGCTGCCGTCAGGCGCTGATGTGGCGCTGCTGGCAGGGGCGGTCGCGGTGGCGGCGGGCGGCAAGAGCCTGGAGGTTCGTTTTGTTGCACAAGACAATCTTTGTTGCACAAGAAAACGCAGATGCACACCAGGCAGCGAACTGAGACTGCAGCACGCATCGTGCAAATATCAAACCTCCAGCACCTGCTGTCGGCATTGTAGGGGGTTGGAGATGCCTCTGCACATGCTGAGGAGCTGACCGAAAATGCTCCGCCAACAGCCGAGAAGCCTTGACATCGGTGACCCTTCGATGCACTGCAGACCATCATCGAGGCGTGCCGCATGGAGGCGGCGGCCGCGGCGGAGCGTCGCCGGCTGACGCGCGAGCTACTGTCGGCGGCGCCGCACCTCGCGCCTTCCGCTCTGCGTGTGCGCTCCGTCTACAGCAGCGGTGCGCTTCTGAATTCAGATGGTTCTGCATGTGGCCCTCGGCGCGTGCATGTCCCATGGCCGTGACATGCTCTCCAGCCCTTGATTCTGTTTGCAGCTCCCAAGCGCAAGTGAGAGGCAAACCACATTGTGCCTTCCCTTCCGACGTCACAAGGCTGGCGCTGCTTGCAGTTGACCTGCAGCCGAAACATCGACATGGTGGCATGCAGGCGCGGCCAGCGCCGCCGCCAGCGCTGTGGCGGCGGCAGCAGCAGGCGCCGGCAGCGGCTACAGAGTGGTCGGCAACGGCACCAGAGCCGCAGCCGTGAAACATGAGCCACAGACCGCTTTCGGCACGCCGCCGCAGCGCCGCATCTACGACGCCACCGCGCTCCTGGGAGGCGCCAGTGAGCAACTCCACCAGCCACAACGGCAGCAGTGCTCTGTATGTGACAATGATATCATACACAATATCATGACGCAGATCCGGTAGACTTATTGTAGTCTTGCACCTGGTGCCGCAGCTGCAGGCGCCCGTCTGATTGGTCACCTGTAATTGTGTCCAGGCCTGGTGAACGTCGACATACCTGCTTATTTCTACACATTTCTACACACTATTCTGTTTTGCAGCACCTGCGGCAAGTCCACGGTCGTGAGAAGGGTGTGCCGTGCATGGCGCAGGCAGCAGGGCGACGCAGACGGATGCGATGGCCTGGCGCCGGCTGCCATGGAAGGAGGAAGCCTCGCCAGGCGGCGCAGCGGCCGGCGCGGCAGTGGCAGCGGCCGCGGGCGCAGCGGCAGAAGGCGGCGCCTCTGCGGCCAGCGCACACGGCGCCAGCGCAGAGCCCACTCCTGCATATGAAGGGGTGCGGCATGCGGCGCCAGCTGGCAGGCAGTTGGCGACGCCGCCAGTCATGCTGTTCGGCGCCAACCTCAGCAAGGGCCACCAGTGGCTGCAGTGGTGACCCTCACTGTGATCGTCTATGGCGATTTCTTCTTCTGCAGCCGTGCGTTCAAGCTGATCTGACAGTTGAGCAGCATAGAATCTCAGAACGCAGAATCTGGGAAGGGGTGCTGTTGACCGTTGCTCGAGATCGGAGGACGGAAACTTCCGCATTCGCAGGGTGAGACTCTCGCTTGCGAATCGATCGTGGTTTTCAAGTTGTTGCATTAGATTACGCCCTGTACGAGTTGTCAAAGCATTGATTTTGAATCAAAACGCCGGTCCAAATGTCGCCGCCCTCGCATCACTCTCAACAATTTTGCTAAAGAATTGGCAAAAATGGCAGTGCAGTCCCGCCAAGCCCGTCACTCAGATGCGGGGCATCTGAGGCCCCGCCCAACCCTGGCAGAGAATTCGAATCCCCGCACACGGCTTCCAGTATCACTCCACGTTGGCGGCCTGCATCTGGAGGCCATTCAGCCGGTCCAGCAGCGCGGCGCGGTCGGCTTCCGCCTGCCGCACGCGCTCCACCTCCGCCGCCGTCGCCGCTTCCAGCGGCCGGATGAAGGCCATTATCTCCTCGTTGCAGGCGGACACGCCCGCGCGTACCTCCCTCGCCAGCTTGCCCTGCACCTCCTACAGGAGACAGGGCGATGCACTGTCAGTCAGCAAGCCGCTTGAAGGAGAAAGACCTGATTCCAGCCACCTTGCATAATCTCCTCGTTGCAGGCGGACACGACCGCCCGCACCTCCCCCGCCAGCTTGCCCTGCACCTCCTGCAGTCAGCAAAGAAATTTCTTCAATGCGTACCCTTCCTCTAAAGGAAGGATGTGCTGTAGCATAATCCGTAGCATAATCCCTAGTCGATGCCGGCAGGCAGCTCATGCGTGGCATGCACTCGATTGGCGTATTCGAGGCAGTGGACACACCAGCCTCCAGACATAGGTCTCTGCAGCCTGTTCAAGGAATGCGCACCTGCACGAAGTCGGAGCACAGCTCGTGCAGGCGGTCCTTCGCCTCCCGCCGCTTCAGCGGCAGGTTGACGACCGACACGTAGGCAACGGCGGCAGCCAGTCCCAGCGCCAGCAGGTCTTCCAGGGTGCCGCTGAGGAACCAGGTCGACAGCCAGCCCAGGCCCAGCGCGCCTGTTGCACAGTCGACATGTGTGTTGACGGTTTTGTTCATCCACAAGGTTTTGACAGCAGCAGTGCCAATGAGGCGCTCAAGGACAAGAGCGATAGGCAGGCGAGCTCCACGGCATCGAATCCCCGAGTCTGTCGGTGTCACCTTCAATCAGATGTGTTCGAGTTGGTGATGCTCACCGACAGCGTTGTCGGCGCTGCCGAGGGCCGCCTGTTGAACCACCCCTTCCACCTTGGCGACGTTTCTACAGAATGTGAACCATGTACTTGTGTACATTGGTGCACACCGACAGCATTGCCGGCGCTGCTGAGGGCGGCCTGCTGCACCACCGTCTCCAGCTCCGCTGACCGCCCCTCGGCGTCAAAATTGCACTAGTGTTTATGAATCTGGAAAATGCGATTCCGTTCTCACCGACAGCGTTGCCGGCGCTGCTGAGGGCGGCCTGCTGCACCACCGTCTCCAGCTCCGCTGACAGGCCCTCTGCGTCAAAATTGGCCACCGCCAGCTGCGCCGATTTCTGCGCCGCCACCAGAGAGGCCGCCTGGCCACCGGCCGGCTCGCTGCCGGTGGCGGCATCGCTGCAACCACTGCCATTGGCCGCCGCCTGCGTCGCGCGCTGCTCCCGCCACCGCCGCCGCTCCTCGGCCGCCTCTGTGCGGGCGCAGCAGCGCAGCGTCTCGATACAGACATGTGCTCGACTCTCCCACAGCACATACTTTCAATACACCAACAAGGAGAGCTTCCGGGCTCAAGAGGAAGCATGAGATCACGCCGTCCATGCCTTCGCGACATGCACTGGAGCCGAGGTGCCGGAACGAGTGTGGCAACATGGTGCGCTGGATGTAGTGCCATCCAGTCAGGCCAGCTCATCAACCACAAGCCGGACCTGCGTCGGAGGGCACCACGCCGGTGAGCAGGCTGTCGAAGGAGCGCCCCAGCTGCGCCGCCCGCTGCTCCGCAAACTCCCGGTAGTTGTTTACCTGTGGGGAGGGACACAGAGGCACTCGACGAGCGCACAAAGGCAGGCCGCCATGTCTGCGCTGCAGAATCTTGGCGTCTTGCAGCCTCGACAGAGCGGACACCCTTCCAGCGCGGCAGTTTACTGGTGCGGCGGCAGCAAAATTTTGGAAATGCAAGCAGGAGGCCACGGACGGTCGACACACTTGCAGGCCAGATGATAACGATAAGGCCAGAGACACTGCGAGAAGCCGACGCACCTGGCGGTCGCAGTTGGCGCGCAGCCAGTCGCCGTGCTCGGCCACCTGCCGCTGCAGTCGCCCCGCCATGTCCTCCACCACCGCCGCCTGCAGATCTGCACGTGCCAGGACCAATAGGACTCAAGCAGGAGTCAAGGGCGTGTCTTCTGAAGAGCCTGTTCTCTGGAGCCACAGCGCCTTAGGTCGTTAAGTGTAACGATGACGATCCTGCATCCGTCCCGCCTGTGTTTCACTTACACATGTACATCCTGCGTGAAATTGAACGGATGAGCGTTTGAGGACACGGTAAATTCCAAGTCTGTGAGCGCGAGCGCAAGTAGTAGTTATTGCACACACAATAAGCCCGACTTCCTGAGACGTGTTGATGCAGAGCGTGCGCAATCCCTCAGATCGACACAGCACATGTGCGCGGCTCGACACAGCGCATGTGTGGTACAGGCCCTGGCACATTTCCAGCAGATCGCAGCCCGGATGTGCTGTGATGGGAGGTAAGGTGGCCGCATTCAAGCCGGATGCTGGCTAGCAACGTACTCAGTGCAAACCTGATGTTACACACAGCAAAAACAGAGAAGATGACAGAAACAAGGCGGCCCACCCTGGGCGGCGGGCAGGCCACGCTGCGAGCGCTTGGAGCCAAAGACGAACGTGGTCAACGCCTCCACGTTGCCCAGCTGCAGGGAGTCGTCGATGAAGGCGCCGCCCCGCGCCGCCACGGCGTCGACTGCGGTCGCGCACTCTAGCCGCTGCGCCTTGGAGTCGCGCTCCATGTCCGCCGCAAAGCCGGAGAGTTGATCACCAACGAGCGACACTGCCCGCAGCTCCTGCGACAAGCAAATAAAGAGTACATCGGAGACTGAGTTCTGTTGATGTGACCCGTCGACGGCGGTCCCGCATTCGAGGCGCTGCGCCTTGGGAGTCGCGCTCCGTATCGGCGGCGAAGCCGGACAGCTGGTCACCCACCAGCGACACCGCCCGCAGCTCCTGAAGACAATAGATGCGAAAAAGTAGATGTTCTAAATTCGATTTGATGAATAAATGGCAACGGCGCTCGCGCACTCCAGGCGCTACGCCTTGGATCCGCGCTCCGTGTCGGCGGCAGAGCGGCTGAGTTGATCGCCCACAAGGGAGACAGCCCTTGGCTCCTGCGAAGCGATGTTATCAGATGCCATTCTGAAGCAAATACGTGTGCGGAGATCGCGCACTCGGGGCGCTGCGACTTAGAGCCCGCGCTCCGTGTCGACGGCAAAGCCGAGCAGCTGGCACCCCGCCAGCAACACTAACCGCAGCGCCTGTGGCAGTCACACATCACAATGAATATCGAACGATAGTGCTTTTGCTAGGGCGGAATTCTCCCCACCATCATGCAAGAGCATGCTGCAGATGTAACCACCATCTTGCAGTTGGGTTTTGGGAGGCGCTCGTCCTGCATACGTACCAGTGCACGACTGTGCAGCTGCCGTGTGCCAGAAGCCACCCCGGAAATCTACAACCTATCGCATTCGAGACACGAAAGATTGACAAACACACGAGGTCCACCTCGAGCACAGCACTGTAACACCGTGGAGCTGATCCGACACACCTTCAGCCGCTGCCTAGGGGCTAGGGGCCTGGGGCGCATCCGCACAAGCACCACCAACATCAGTGCGGATAGGACTCTGCTCACCTTGTTGGCCGTCTGTCACTGCCAGCCGCTGTACCGCCACCTCACATGGTAACCATCAACGATGCATGAACAGAAGACTCCAACGTCTCTCCTCAGGCAAACATGTCCCCGCACCTCCTCAGCTGTTTGCAGCTCCGCAGCCAGCTGCTGTCCAGCGGCCTCCATGTGCGCGACCGCCACGTACAGCGCTAGGAAGACCAGTGCGGCTGAGAAGTTCGAAAACGTAAAGTCGCTCACCTCCTCAGCCGTTTGCAGCTCCGCTGCCAGCTGTTGCCCCGCCGCCTCCAGCAGCGCGTCCGCCACGAACAGCGGCGTTTGCAGCTTGAGGCGCACCGCCTCGCCGCCGTCGCCGCGGCCGCCCACCAGGAAGTCGAAGATAAAGTCTTCGAGCTCGCCGAAGCGGCTGGACTGCCACTGTGGATCTTCTGCCAGCCGCTGCGCTTCGCTGCCCGAAAGCTGCCCTGCAGGCTCGGGCAAAACACGCTTCAAGACACCTCACGGGGGTCATATTCATCACGGGAAGAGAGGCGGAGGCGGAGGCCGCCGGTCGCAGACGCAGCTGAACAGCAACTGCGGGTCTTCGGCCAGCTGCCGCGCCTTGCCGCCGGTCAGGTGCCCTTCGCCGTCATGCACACAGGATATCTTAAAACATGCAGTTTGTTGAACGTGGCGCAGAACGGCCAGCAAGGCGAACATGAAGGCCTCCGGTTTGCTGGAGCGATCTTCGTCAGTGCGGGTTTTTATCAGGCGTACGCCTTGCCGACCGCCAGCTAAGCTGTTAAATGCCTTGCCGATAGAGGCATCCGCCATGGATTGAAAGCTGGCCTGACGATGCTTTGCATCTGTCAGCTTGTGTAGGGACCACGTAATGCGCATGTCACGACTGGCAAGCAGCCGAATAGCCCTGTGAGCAGCACGAGCAGGGCTGCACAAGGAGGACACGAGCAGCACAGCGCGGCTGCATGTGCCCTCAAGGCACATGCAGCCGAACTCGTTTGTGACGCTCGCCTGCTGTCAGGGGATAGCTCACGCCTAGCGGCTGTCATGGGGAGACACATGGCCTGGATCCCGAACGGCCAGCTGTCTTGTGAATAGTCTTCCACCAGCGTTCATCTTTGGGCACTTTCAGGTTCTGCTCGTGCCAATCAGTGGGCCGCCACTAGGACCCTCAGCACACTAGGACCCTCAGTTGCAGGAATCACATCTGTGTCACGACACCTTCGGCCATAGTGCTGGAGCCGACAGGCCTCTTGTATTCGACAGCATCTTTACAGGTGACTCACCTCCGAGCAGCGTGCCACAGGATTTCGCTGCTAGCGCACGGTGGAAGGCGTCGGGCAGCACCTGCGCCGCATCCCGCCCAGCAGCCCCTCGGGGATTATTGAGTATACCTTTAGGATCCTCGCAGGAAAATTTTGACAACGGAAGGGACGTCCAGGCACCCACCTCCTGGCAGCGTGCCGCCGACGGAGGTTTTGGCAGCCAGCGCGCGGCGGGACGCGACAGGCAGCACCTGCGCCGTCTCCACGCCAAGCAACCGCCCAGCATTGTCCGCCACGAAGTCCACTACCTCCGCGACTTCCGCGTCCGACGCCAGGATGTCCACCTTGTTCACCAGGAACACCACCTTCTTTCCCCACTTCCTGTGCAAACGCAGAAAGGAGAAGGTCAAGATTTGGGGAAACGACATGTCTGATGATAGACATCCTGTTGACCGTGACAAGGATTGCAGGCTGTGGCTGTGTGCTTGCTTCACACCTGTGGCCAAGGGGGTACCGCCTGAGAGATTTCCACTCCGAACCCGGACACTGTGGGAGTGGCATCCTTGTGTGAAGGCATCCGCTGGGGCGCCAGGGTCGGATCATATGATCGCAGTTGCCAAATAAGTGACTTCCCATGGTGGCTCGGCTTGATGCAGCCGCAGCCGCACAATTCGCTGCGCTGGGGCCGTGGAACGGCCATGAAGGGGCGGGCAGCGGACCATGATGAAGTGCATCGGTGCATAGACTGGCACCGTGAGTACAGTGCAGTAGTAAACAAACGAATGTAAACATCAAGCGAAGAGCATGTTCACCTGATGTACTTCAGGAAGTCGACCTCGGACTCGGTGAACGGCCGGTCGGCGGACATGACAAAGAGCACCAGGTCAGCACGGGGCACATATTCCTCCGTGAGCCGCTGCTGCCGCTCCAGGATGACGTTGGTGCCCGGCGTGTCCACCACATTGACATCCCGCAGCAGCGCCGCGCCCAGCCGCCGCACCTGCAGGACATGTATTCAATCAAGGAGCAGAGATAAGATGGCATTGGTGTCCACTACCTTGGCTTTCTGCAGTGGCGCCGGATCCGGCAACCGCACCTGGATGATCTCCGTAGGAGAAGACGAGTGATTTAACACTCAGAAAACCGTGTGTGGACGGCGAGTGCTGCATGACGATGTGTGACGCAACACAGCAGATACTGTATAAAGTGCTAGAGGAGGTCTTCGCCATGGCTTCATTTGTGGGCAAAGCCATGCGCATGCCTGCCCAACACCGCAGTGCTCAGTGGCTGTGTGGGGTCATGCCACGAACACCGAGACATCAACCAACACCGGCATGCATGCAAGTCCACAGCAGGAACACACAAACACCCTGAGTCGTCCGCACCCCATGCAGAAAGCAGTTGTGCGGTAAATGTCGACTCCCTCAATCGAACACATCAGTGCGACACAAACACACGGTGCCGTTGGGAGTTCAGGCACACGTTTCGCAAGCCTGTATTCAGATTGTCATTTGCTTATGCTGCCGGCGTCCGCCTCCTGCTCCGCGAATTTGAGCACGCTTGGTGGTGGGCAGGATGAGCTCCCGAGGAAGCGCTGGTAAGATTTGCGGATTTTCAGTTTCTCAAGTCTGACGTACAAGTTCAAAGGGAAAACAAAGCTCACGTAGAAGCCGTCGGCATTCTGGACGCTGCCGGCGTCTTCTTCCCGCTCCGCGAACTTCAGGACGCTGATCTCGTTGGTGGTGGGCAGGATGCCCTCCTCCAGGAATCGTCCCCCCAGCAGCGCGTTGATGACGGACGACTTGCCAGAGTTGAATTCGCCGACGACGACGAGCAAAAACAGCTCGTCCAGCTGCTTGAGCGCGTCCGCCAGAAGCCCCCGCTCGTCCATCTGGAGACACAAACATAAACCGGTGTGGGATTATATATGTTCTGCAGAAGCATTGCCCGTAAAATAATTCGCTGACGACCATTCTATATCTGGGCATCTGTCTCTTGGACGAATTTACATCAAGTTGTGGGCAGGTCTGAAAGCGTCCCTTGTGCGCGTGATTGGGCTTAAACTTGCAAATCACATGCAAGCTTTGATAAGCAGGAGGAGCTCGCACAACTGCTCCTGGCATCAGCGGCCCCGCATGTCACAATTGTGTTCATACGCTGAAAGTATGAAGTGCGTTCAGAAGCGCCAGCGCATCCGTCGGCAGCTGCCACTCGCGCTCCACTGGCGCCACTCATCGCATTTTTTGGGAACGAACACGAGCAGATACAAGAAGCACGGACCTGGGGGCACACTTCGTCCAGCAGCGCTAAAGCGTCCGTCAGTAGCTGCCGCTCTTTCTCCACCAGCGCCGCCTTGCTGTCATCCACTAGGCGTGTCTGCCCGAGGCCGCCCACAGCGTTTTCACTGGCGGCAGCAGCTCCGTCGCCGGGGGCCGCCAGCGATGGCTCGCCTTCCAGCAGCACATCTGCGGAGAGGACAGGCACGTCACAACGGCCATGGCCTGTTGAGTTGCACAGCGCGGAATTTTGCGACCTGCCACATTGGTGAGTTGCTTCGCAGCTGGTTCAGCGGGTCAGCTTGCTCGGCGCCAGTCGTGCCATGAAAGCTGATATTATGCAGGCTGCAATGTGCGGCGCACCCAGGATGGTGCGCACGCAGCCGTCCCAACCGTCTGCGCCGCCCGCCGCCGCTGCAAGGTCTGCCAGGCTGTCAAGCTGCGCCGATACGCCATCGATGCCAGAGGCCAGCAGCTCCGAGGCGGCGACGCCGCTGCTGCTGCCATGCGGCACTGAGACAATGACTGGTATGCCGGCGCCCCGCTGCTGCTGCTTTGCTGCTGCGCAGTCCTGCGTGGCCGGCAGGCCGTCGCCTTCTGCCTACGCACGCACATGGACGAGGGTTCATTGTACGACGTTTCATGGGTGTCCAACCACCAGAAAGTCTGGATCTGCAGCACTCTGAAGGCTAATACAGGCAGAAAACTTGGTAAGAGCACTATCTTTAAAGTCCGGTCCCAAAAACCGACCTGGAGCACCACAAAATTGGCGCCGTCCCTGGCGGCCAGCGCCGACTCCGCCGCAGTGGAGACGATGCGGCCGACCAGGGTGGCGCCGCCGCTCATCATGCGGCGCGCGACACCCGTTGGCAAACCTGTATGCTGATATAAGCCGTTCAGCTGCACATTTGGTTGACAGAGCAACCTCGGAGAAGTGGAGTGTGTCATGCATTTGTCTGTAGCATGTCTGCGCAACTGCAACGCACAAGCAATTCGACAGTTTCGACATGCAGATCCAGATCGGTGATGCTCACCTCGTTGGGACAGCAGCACGCCGTCCGCCTCTGCTGCGTCGACGATGTCGGGGCGGTCCACGACCAGCAGCGCCGCCCGGCCGCGCAGCAGCTCCTAAAGCATCCAGACAACAGGTCTCGACTGATTACTTGTATCACTTTCACCAAGTGATTGGTTCTGGAAAGCAGCATGACCAGGCACATTCAGGCCATCCAGTGCGCAGTGAGTGTATTTGATGACAGACCTTGAGGCGGCAGGCCGCATCATAGAGCGCGCTGCCGCCGGCGCCATCCTCCGACAGCACGACCGCCGTCGCGCCGCTGGAGACGGCGGTGGAGACCGCCTCCCGCGCGGCCTCGCTGTCCAGCACCTCGGAGGCGGCGACGCGCAGGAACACCGCCGGCAGCCGCACCTTCGCCTGGCCCATGCCTGCGGAGGGACAGCAGGGCGGCGCGCAGTGAGGTGTCCGCATCTAGAGATTCTGACGGGAATGCGCTTGCGCTTACATGCCACCGTGTTCGTGGTGCCAGGAAGCAGGTCTTGGATGTGACAGTGCAAAATTCGTCGCTCGTGCAGGAGTGCAGATGCATGCTGGTTTCCGCCGCGTCCCGCAGGCTCATGCGGGCTCACCTGCGGGAAAGACGCCGACGCCAGTGCCCTGCAGTGAGGCCGCCGGAACGCGTCGACCTCGGCTGCAAGGCCTGGAGTTTCTCACGGCTGCCTGCTGCGATCCGAAAGCTGTGCCTCTGCATCTCTGCACGCCTTGCCGCACTGCGCAGGCGCTGAAGCTCCCGGGCAGAGGCTGTCCCATCCGACTGCCGGGGAGGGCGATGCGTCGGGATCTGAACGGCTCGTGGAGCTGCCTGGTCCCGTGTTTGGTTGCTGCAGGCGCTTGTGACGCGAAGCTGGGCGGCAGCCGAGAGCGTGAAGACTGAAACGTCCGCATGCTGCACATCAGGCTGATGCACGCCTTGAGCCAGATGTCAGGACATCTGATGCGTATAGTGTGCAGTACCGATGATGCACGCAACACCCGGAGCAAGCGCAAGACGATAGCTCTGAACGTCCGAGACTTGGCGACAACAAAAGGCGACTTAGCAAGCGGGGCAGCCGCTGTGACAGGCGCGAATGCAAAGCCAACGATGAATCTATCCGCAAGCACGCCGAAAATGCAGACAGTGCCGACGGCAAGCGACATATGCCGCTGCGCTGCACATCATCTTTTGATCTCACCACACTGCCAGATCATCTCCATATCGCCAGTTTTGATTTGCCTGGCGTCGCTTTGTAACAGTAGATTGTGGCACACAGTCATACGGCGTGCAGACGGCCCCGCCCCTGAGGAACGCATGTGTTTTCTGTCGGTGCATCTGGGACACATCTGTGCAACTCCGAGACGTGCAGAAGCGGTCGCAACCGCCCGAAATACCTGCGACATGCCCCATGAACACGTCCAATGACAGTCGTGGGGCCTGACGGATACATCCCAGCCGCTGTCGAAAGGCGAGTCGCAGGCGACATTCGGGCATGCCACAGTCTGCATCGTCGCGTCAGGACTGGCGAGGCTTTCGACATGAGACTCGGCCAAACACCGATCAGGATGCACAACGGGGCGCCCGCGCCGGGAGGCCGCTGCGAGGTCTGCCAACGACGGAAAACTGGCGGTTGCGGCACAGAGCGTGCAATCTCCACCTGCCTGTGCCACACGGAGGCCGGAGCCGCAGCAGCATCGCCACCGTCATCCGGGCCGTCCTCCGGTCCCGCCCGCAGCGCAGCCCGCAGCGCGGCGTTTGCACTTGCGGCACTCAACCCCTCTGTGCCGCCGCAGTCGCCCGCGGCCGATCCCGCCGCGGCAACTGCCAGAGCCGCCGCTGCCTCACGGCCGTTGCTGCCGACGGCGCTGCCGCTGGCTGCCGGCAACGCCACGGCCGGCCGAACCGTGACGAGCGGCGGCGCCACGGCTGCCACCGCCGCCGCATACGGCAGCCGTTCGGCGGAGCGGCTGCTGCCGCCGACGCAGCTGCCGGCGGCGCCGCACCATTCGGCGAAGCGCCGCGCGAGCAGCCTGCAGCCGCCGCAGCAGTGGCTGCCGCATCAGAACAGGGAACACAGCCTGCAGAGACGATTGGAGCTGATGCACATGCAGCAGCCGCCGCCGCTGCTGCCGCCGCAGCAGCATCAACAGCATAACAGTCTGCGGCAGCACCTGGCGCAGATGCAGCCGAAGCAGCAGCTCGTCGCGTCGCAGCCGCAGACCATGTTGCAGCAGGAGCTGCAACAGCTGCAGCGCCACTCGGCTGGCGGCGGCGCAACGGCTCACCTGGCGGCGGCGGCGGCCGGCACCGGTGCCGGTGACGGAACGGCGGCGGAAGTGGCCATCGCAGCCGCGCTGCCGCACCTGGCTGCCGCACTCCAGCACGCGGCGCCGGAGCAGGTCGCCAGCCCCAACGAGGTGGGCATGCGTCCCACTCGCCTTGTTTCGGGGTTTTTCTGAATTGTCCACTTGAGCTCGCACAAGTGCATGCGGAACACTCCGATATGTTCCGATGCCTGGCTTATTCATATATTCTGCATGCATATATCACTTCCACCTGCAAGTTGAGCAGTTTTCGGGTCAGAAATGAGCCACATGCAAGTCATTCACGTGTCAGCAAATGCCGCCGCAAAACAATCTGCAAACAGCAAGCAAACATTGCAAGTTCCACAACTCGCCTGTTGTGTGTGCGGCGCAGCTGCAGCATCAGCTAGGGCAGGTTCGCAAGGCGCGTGGCGCAGCGCTGGCGAAGCATGCGCGGCGGCAACGGCAGCTGGAGGAAGAGTTCTTCCACCACAAGTTGTCCATGCAGAACCAGCTGCAGCAGGAGCTCCAGGACCTGGACTCCAAGGTAGGCGAATACACTCGAATCCTTGTGTTTTCAATTTAGGGTTTAGGGTTTAGGGTTTAAACCCTAAACTTTCATGTACTTGTTTGGAAGGCACAACCCCTGCTTGCAGTGCACCAATTGCCAGAAGTCTCATTACTGTACTGTGACATTAGAGATGCCTGCATCAGCATCCTGAGTTTCGTAGCCAATTTCAAAGCATCCAGGGAGGTCGGGCGGCAGTTGCATGCTGCTGGCAGCAGCCTAAAAGACAAAGTGAGGAGCGCACCCGGCATGGCAGGGCAAGATTATGGTACAGCGGCACATGTTGACTAGCCCTAAGAGGCGGTTCGGACACCTGCGACCTGAAGGTTCTCAACTGAGGCTCACACGCCACTTGTGCACGTTGCCGCAGGCGCAGGAAGCAGAGCAGCAGCTGTTGTGGCATGCCCAGGGCGGCCTGGTCTCGCTGCTCGCTCACCAGGCAGGCCCCGCAGCCGTTGCTGCTGTTGCCGGCGCCGGCAGGGTCGCAAATGCGCCGCAGCCGGCGCTGCAGCTGCAGCAGCAGCCGCAGCTGCGGTGGCTGCAGCCAGCCGCGATCGTTTCGTCGGCGCCGAAGTCTGCGCCGCAGCCGCTGCCGGGGATACAGCAGGCGGCGACTTTTGGTACGCCTGCACTGCAGCCAGAGGACGCTGCGCTGCAGCCGGCTCCCGCGCTGCAGCCGGAGCTTCCGGGCAAGCTCCACGTGCACGCTGTTTCTGCCGCGCATGCCATTTCAGCAGCAGCAGCGGCGCCATCCCAGGACGCTGCCGATCTGAAGGCCGCGGCACTGGCAGCGGCGGCGGCGAATGCGGGCGGCGGCAGCGGCGGCCAGGCAGCTACGCGTCTGGGAGGCCCTGACAGCAGAGGCAGCATGGATGTGAACAGCGGCTCGCCTGAACGCCAGCACATTGACGCACCGCCGCAGTCGCCGCAGTTGCACACGGATGTGGCTACGGCAGCCGCCGCCACGCCGGCGCTGCCGCATGCTGGCACAGCGCCGGCCGAGAGCCAGCCGTCCGCTGCAACCGTGACGCCTGCAGGGAAGGCACAGGCCGCGAGCGCTGCAGACCTCGCCATCTCGCCCGCCGGCGCCGCCGCCGCGGCAACACTTCTGTCGATGCACCCGCCAGCGGCCGGCCGCGGCGCAGACGGCAGCCCAGGCCCGGGCAACAGCCCAGAAGATCATCATGCGCAAAGCGGCATTGCGCCTCGCGGCAGAAACGACGTCGCCGCTGCTGCTGCCAAGGGCGGCGGCCCCAATGCCGCGCCGGCCGGCAGCATCGGCATCGGCAACGGAGCAGACACTGCGCCGGCCGCTCCTAACGGCGGCGGCGGCTCACCAGCGGCAGCTGGCTCACTCAGCCTGGCCGTCAGCACAGAGGGCATGCTCGCCGGAAAGGCCCGGCAGCGGTTCAGGTCCGTCAACGAGCTGGCGCGGTCGAACGACCCCGCCAGTAAGGTGTGCAGGCCCCCCCCTGCCCTTTCCCCTTTTCATCCACAACCAGGAATCGGCTCGACCATGCTTGCTGGGATATTTGCTGGGACCTGTGGCTGTGACGATTCCGTCTGCTGCTCGTGGTCTTAGCACTTGCAACACAGAGCATTGATTCGGTTGGCTCCCTGCCTCAGCATGTCGACACGTTCTGCTTGCAGCAGGCCGCCAACTCGGGTGCGGCCGCTCGCGCCTCGGCCAGAGGGCGCCTCTCCTCGTCAGCGGCGCTCGCAGAGGCCAAGGAGCAGGCCACAGGTAGGGTGTCTTGTAGGGTTTTTAGTATCTCTGTGCGACTGCAGCAGCGACAAACTGATCCTCGCAGCACTTGCGTTGACAAAACTCAGCGTTTGAATCGCCAAAGTCCACATCTGCGACTGTTGTGCCTCAAGCGGCAGTCCTCTGCATGATCCACCCAGGCACACAGGACCAGGTGCCAGCTCTTCCCACTACAAGTATCACTGCCAGTATGACTCCCCTACTGCACATGGTACGCAGGCAGGGCCGTGCGATCACAGCCCGAGGGCCTGCTGCAGCAGAGTGAGGAGCCAACGCGCATGTCCCTTCACAGCAGTCCGGACCCGGCTGCAGAGGGCGCTGCGGCCGCGCTGACGGTAGGCGCCAGCGGCGCTGAGGAAACTGTGGCGCAGGAGGGCGATGGTGCAGATGCGCCGGCGGCGGGCGCGGGCAACACGGAAGCGCTCGCGGAGCCGCGGCGCAGCCGCAAGAGATCCCGCAACGCCGGGCCGGCCACCCCGGACGCTGCCGGCGAGCTCGAGGCCGCGGCGGCGGCGGCGTTGGCTGACGGCGCAACTGCAGGCGCAGACGCGGGCATGAGCCTCAAGCAGCGCCACAGCGTGCTGCGCAGGGAGTCGCCGCCGGCGCTTGCGTCTGGCGACGAGCTGGCGCGGAGCAGCAAGCGGCAGAAGCGCGCGCTGACATCGTCGGGTGTGGCGGCGGCGGATGCAGAAGCAGACGCAGACGCCGGCCAAGAGGCGCAGACGCCCGCGCCCGCGATCCGCAGCAGCAAGCGGCGGCGGCAGATGTCGACGGCGGCGGTCGAGGCGGCGGCGCTCGAGGCGGCGGATTCGGAGGCGGCGGCGGCGAAGGGACGGCAGGGTCCTAGTGTGGCGGAGCCGAAAGCACAGGCAACAGCGGAGACGGCAGCTGAGGCGGCAGCGGAGGCGGCGGAGGAGGCAGAGGAGGAAGTAGCGGAGGAAGCAGCGCCAGCGCCGGAGGAAGGCGGCATGGATCCCGCGGCCAAGAACAGCAACCCTGGGGACTCATTCTACTGCTTCCGCCTGCCCCGCCGGCGGCCCCACCCAGGTGATCATGCTCGTATCTGACCAAGGAAAAACTCGCGCATCATTGAAAGCAGTTCTGGACTGTGATGCGTCGCTCATGTTGTCCACTTGCGCATGCAAGGGCACCCCACGCGCATGCAAAACCTCGCCAGTGTCCCGAGTGACATCTACGAAAACCTCTGGCAACACCAGCAGACTGAGCGATGCCTGTTTTGGTTGCTGCAGGACCCCGTGGCTTTCCGGCGGCCATGTTCACCGATGCTGGCCTCGAGGCGCCCGTGCCACAGCCGGCGGCGGGGCGCGAGGCCGGCGGCGGCGGCGATGCGGGCGGCAATGACGGCAGCGGCGGTGACGCGGGCGGCAGCGCCGACACAGAGCTGCCGCCCCAGCGCATGGAGAGCAACCTGTCGGACCTGCGGTGGAAGACCAGCCGGCAGGCCATCATCACGTGGTGGGCGTATCCTGTTTCGTTGTTTTGCGCTTTGGCTCAGGACACCGTGCGACTGTGCATTTGGACACAGCCGAGCAGGGGCACCCTGCATCGTTGTGCCTGATGTCACAGCTGTAAACTGGACGTCCCTTTCATTGTCGACAAGGCAGCTTCCGACTTGGTGGCCGCTTTTGACTTCACGACTCATGATACACTTCCGCTGCTGTGCAGGGCCTGGAGCGACAACGTGAGCAGCAGGCGCCGCATCCCCAAGAACTGGGAGGAGGCGATGCGGCACCCCTCGCTGCGTGCGCTGTCCCAGCGCTCCACCCGCCGGTTCGCTTCCGTTGCATCCTCTGTGTTTTCACGGACATTACGTATTCAAGTCAGTTTTCTGCACCATTCTTGTCGATTCAACGTCTTGAGGTGCCACATGACCATGGAAGGGCCAGCAGACTTGCTTGGCGCCGAGAGGCCCTGCAGGCCCTTCACCAACTTCAGGACCTAGACCCTTGCTCGCTGCTGCGTAGGTATGTGCTGCAGGCCAGTGTGGGGCAGCTGCAGGGCGCGGGCACCGTTATCTGTGAAACCTGTGTAATCTCCCTTGCGTCGACATCTATCCTCCTGGCTTGGCAGGTATGCGCTGCAGGCCATTGCGGGGCAGCAGCAGGGCGCGGGTCCCGCCTGGCTGCTGCAGGCGCTGTACGACGATTTTGGCATCGACAAGCGGGTTTTCAATGCCGCGGCCGCCGCCCCCAGGGGCTCGCCCGCCGTCTCGCTGTCGCCCGGCGGCAGGCGCGGCGCGACCTCCCCACAGCACGCCATCAGGTGCGGGAGCTGAAGCAGCAGTTGGCAGAAGGAGCGGGTGTAACCTGTAGGTCTGGCGTGCAGGTGTCAGGGTGTAGGCGCCCAGGAAATCGGTCGTGCAACAGACTGCGCTCCTGCGGGCAGTTTGCGGAGTCGCACACCAGAGCATGCGGCAAGTCAGCATGACGAATCTCCGATTGTCACTGAGGCGCGTTCTCATTTGCTTCCGCAGCGAGCAGCCGCCCGCAAAGGCGGCGCGTAGGGAGGCGGGGGCGTCGCTCGCGCGCGCCCGTGCCCAGTCAGCAACCGCAGCCTCGCGCAGCGCATCTCCCGCAGCAGCCACGCGCCCACCGATGGTGGCGGCTGCTGCAGCATCTGCAGATGCCGCTGCCGGCGGCAAGCCTCTGCGGGAAGCAGCTGCCGCTGCAGCTGCAGCTGCGCCTGACACTGCAGCTGCGGACGTTGCCTTCGACCTCCTGCACGATGCAGACGGCGCTGCAGATGCAGATGGCGCCGCAGCCGCTGCAGCTGCAGACGCCGCCGCTGCCGCCGCTGCTGCCGAGCCCCAGCAGGACGCAGACAGCGCCGCGTCGATGGCCGCGTCTGCCGCCATCGCGGTCATGGATGCTCCCGTCCGGGTGGCTGCGCCGACTCACACGCCAGCCACCAAGCCAGCGGCCGAGCCAGCCGCTGAGCCGGCCGGCAACGCCGCCGCCGCGCCTTCGCAGGTGGCGCCGGCCGCCGCAGTCCAGCAGAACTCGGAGTCCGCACACACGCCTGCTGGGGCGGGCCACGCCGCGGCCGGCGAGCCGCTCATCAACATTCCGCTGCCAACGCCCGCTGCGCTGCCTGCTGCCAACGCCGCCGCCAAGCAGCAGCAGCCAAGCGGCGGTGCCCCAAGCCAAGCGACGGCAGACACGCAGGCCAAGTCGCAGGCCCCGCAGTCCAGCGTGCAGACGCTGCCTTTGTCCTCCAGCAGCGGCGTCAACCAGAGTCTGGGGCCCTATCAAGATGGCGACAGCAGCGGCGGCGACGACATATTCGCGAGCCCAGCTGCCAGCATCCCTGCCTCAGGCTTTGCTGCCGATTTCGCCACACCAGCAGAGCAGCAGTCAGACAGCCCTGTGGCGCGTGGGCGCCCGCACCCTGCCACGGCTGAGGCCGGCTCCGCACAGACTGAGCCGCCGCCTGCGGAGCCGGCGCAGAGCGAAGCTGCGCCGGTCATGCAGCAGTCCAGTCAGGATGCTGCGCCGGCGCCGCCTCCGCTGCGGGAGAGTCAGCACGCAGCCGAAGCAGAGGCCGGCATGCATCCTGCATCGGCGGCTGCGGCGCAGCAGCAGGAGCCACTGCAGCAGCAGGAGCTGGCAGTGGGTAATTCACCGCCGGATGGCATTGGTCCGGGAGCTCTGGCGGAGATCGCCGCAGCCACGGCAGAGGCGCTGCTGGAAGCGGAAGCCGAGCCGCCGAAGCCGCCGGCGCTGTCACTGGTGCTGCAGCCACTGGACGTGCCGGACGCGCGGGATGCGCCCGAGTGGCGGCGGCGGAGTCAGTGATGTCGCCACGCCCGGGGCAGAGGTCCCACAGGCTGCGGCGGCCGGCGGGGCCATGACGGCACGGCGGCGGGCGCCGTCGACGACGCAGCCCTCTCTGGCGGCAGCTGGCCACGGCGGCAGCCACCAGGAAGGTGACGGAGGCGAGGATGCAGCGGCGATGTTGTGCTAGTGTTCTGCACCCGCTGCTTCCACAGCTTGCGGACGATGACGACAGCCACAGCGTGGCATGCTCGCCTCGCCTGACGCTATGATTTGCCTTGTGTTCAATACTGTCGGCTTCGCGTCCCTTCAGGGCAACAAGCACATGTGCTTCAGGTTCTAGGGTTAACCGGCGACTACCGCCGGCGCAATGAGCCGCTGCAGACTGACACATGTCGTCTTGAGAATTGCGGCAGGCCCAAAGAGAATTTCGTGAGCTCTGGGAGAGCAGCTTGTGTGCATGTCCATCGCGTGGCAGTGGCTGGTGTGATGTGATTCCGACGGCAGAGGTCCAGCGAGACCGGAGAGGTGTCCCAAGTCAATGCTGCAACATGCATGACACCTCTATTGCGACACCGATGTCATCACACGATTGACACACAATGTTTCCCTGGCTCTGTTGCATTTCCTCATTTTCAGGCATCCACCTACACGCCGTTGCAAGGCAGCAGCCTGCACAGAGTTCAGCCTGCACAGAATGTACCTAGCGCGCGACAACCTGGACCGCTGTGTCTCTAGCTACCAGGCAGGAGCAGTCACGGCGCTCACAGCTTGCAGCTAGACTGCCAGCGTCTACAATCTCCCGCCTCTGCCGCCAGCAAGCAGCGGCACGCTGCAACGAGAGCCTGCACTTTCTGGCCTTGGTGCAGAAGCCGCCTCAGCTGTTGGCCTCGTTATCTGACGCGAACACGGAGGGCAGCCGCGAGACGGCTCAATGCATTCCACCAGCCTGCTTTCAGTCTCATGCCCCGTTTTCGTCTTCTGACGTCGAAACAGACGACAGCTGCGGGATGGCGGACGAGATGAGGCGCTTGACAGCGTCGCGATCCAGCCGCGTCACCAGCTCGATGATCTGTACGTCCACGCCGCGCCGCGTCACCAGCTCGTACTGCAAAACAATTGAAAAGCAATTGAAGCTGTGAGCAACCACCTCTGGGCGTGTCTGCAATCACACAGGATGTTGTAGCTGTTCGATGTTCCGCATGACCACGCCGCGCCATGTCAGCTCACACCGCACAAGACAACCCAAAGTCAGCAAAAAGCAGGGCGCAATGTGTTGTCATGGACACTGGCATATTCAAATGTCAATGATCTGTACGTCCACGGCGCGCCGCGCTCCCAGCCAGTACTGCAGAGGACATCCAATTCATTCCGTTCGACTCAGTACTACACACCTGGGTGGGCGCGCCGTTGCCGCTGCCTGCCGCGGTCGACGCTATCCCCAGAAGCACCTGGACGCACGAGGACAGGTAGTCTGGAAACCGCTTTCCGTTTTGAAGCAGCTGTACATGCTGAACGCACTTTAGCAGGAGCAGCAACGGATGATAGCGCTCTTGCTGTGGCTTGCTTCCTGCGAGGCACCATGTCAAAACTCTGCATCGGCAGGCTGGCCAAGACAAGCACCCAGGCCAGGCGGGCAGGCAGCATGCATCACTGACACCCTGCTTTGGTTGCTCTGAATTTGCTTGATTTTCTTTTGATTAGCGGCAGGGCGCACCTGCACGGAGGGTGAGGAGGCATTGGAGCGCACGCGCTTCCCCGGCTGCGCGTCGAACACGCCGTCCTGCGCCGCCAGCAGCCGGCACAGCTCCATCACCTGTGCCAACAGCATGTCCATCAGGTACCATGCTGCAGGAGGGGCTGCAATTTACTCTCTTGGACACAGACCCAGCCGTCTGCGTCCTCAGCAGCAGCCGGCACAGCTCCATCACCTTGTGTGGCACTGTTAAGCAGTGAAAACTCTCAAGGGGTTGTGAAGTTGTCGTGGCAAGGCATTACAGAGAAGCTTCGGTCCTGTGCCGTCAAAACGCCCGCGGCGGGCAACAATGGTCTGGTGTCCTTTCTGATTTGTCATTTCTTATTGTTATGGCGATAGCACCTTCCCTCTGGCGCATGCTGGTAGCGCAATCAGGCAAGCTTTGTGCATAAAAAAACCCCAAGCAGCGCCTCGGACATGTTGCCCAGCGGGAATACAGGTCCCAGGCGTCGTCTTGGCAGCGCTGAATGCAAGGCCAGCAGCCTTGGAAACGGATGATCAGACCGTGCGCAGCACCTCGAGCATGTTGCCCACTCGGGAGCACAAGGCTTCATCTGGCGGCGCCCGGAGACAGGCAAGGCCCTGCTGCGGCTGATTGCACATTGTTTGCCCGAAATTTGTGCATCAAAGCTGAATGGAATCACAACATTCAAGCTGCACCTCGGGCATGTTGCCCAGCTCGGAGCGCAGGAGGCCGCCGGCGGTCCCGAAGGCAGGCCCTGCTGGGGCTGGTTGCACATGGGCTGGCAGCTGCGATGCAGGCCGAAGTTTGTGCATCACACTGCAAATGGCAGTCAGAATTGAGTATTTCTAAGGAAAGAAGCTGCACCTCGGGCATGTTGCCGAGCTGGGAGCGCAGGTCCAGGCCGCCGGCGTCCGCCGCACTGCGTCGACTGCCGACATCCGGCAGCGCCACGTCCGCCGCATTGCTGCTGGCCTCCGGACCTGCGCGAAAGGATCGCAGGTAGATAGGTCTTTGTTTTGAGTGGCGTGTTTGCATCTGGTTGTGTTGCTGTGGTGGCCATCTGCTGCAGCTACGTGAAGCGGAAATCTGCCGCACAGCAGGGCAGAGTCCCAAGCTGTGGCTGGTCCATCTGACAGCGCTGCCCAAGCCTCCATGATCGAAGCCGGACAGCGACGAGGCCAAGAACTGTGTCTTTGAGGCGAGCCTGCAGAGCCCGAGCAGGAGGATCTCTCCAAGGGTTCAAGGGCTCTGCCGAACGACAGCTTTTGCGTAGAGGCAAAAGCTTAGAATGCAACAGGACAGCAGGTCGTCGAATGTCCGGTTTGAGAAAGCTCGAATGCACCGGACAGCAGCGGTCACCAAAACAATTACAAAAACAGCAGTGGAGGACAGAAAGTCTAAGACTATGCGCACTCGACAGCAGGTCGTCGAGCGTCTGGGCGAGGGGGTCGGCGCTGCGGCGGCGCAGGCTGAGGGACACACGCGGGAAGCCCCCCTCCATCCGCACTGCTATCATCACCACCTGCACGTTCTCCCCCTCCTGCGCCGAGCACATACTGGTGTTCGGTTGATATACCGTGAACTGGAAGGTCAATCCAAGTCGTTACCCATGCGGGCAGCCGCCCTCCAGCCGCACCGCCATCACCACCTGCACATTCTCCCCGTCCTGTCGTGCAGCAGACACCAGCAGAGGTCAACAGCAGCAGCCGGCAGAGGCTCATGGCGGCACAGCGTTCTCCTGCGGGGCGCATGCGAGGCGGCTGCATCACTGCAGGCGTCGCGTCGCATACAGTATAAATCCACATCGCTCAGCAAGTAACACTCGAGTTCAACAGGTAGCAACCTTGTGGCAACGCAGACATTGTATGCAGCGGTTGTAATCTCACCTTGACGATGTCCTCCACGTTGCCGACCTCGGCCCAAAACACTTCGGTGCGGTGGATGAGGCCCTACTACAGCGCACATTCCTGTTTGCGCTCCTGCCAGTGGTTCTTTAGCGCAGTTGTAGGGATCCAGCTCACCTTGACGATGTCGTCAGCATTGCCGACCTCGGCCCAGGACATCTCGGTACGGTGGATGAGGCCCACCACCTCCTGCACCTGCGTCCGCCCGCCGGCCGACACCTCCACGTCGAACGCCGCAAAGGCGCCAAAGTCCATCACCCGCATGACAGTTGCCTGCGTCAGGAGTGGGAGGCACGGATTGGGAGCCCGCATGCATGGCGTCCAAGGTGATTCGGCAGTAAAACTCCACGTGGAACGCCGCAGAGGCGCCAAAGTCCATCACTTGCATGACCGTCGCCTGCGGCAGGGGGAAGCGCGCATGATGCCAAGGATGTTTGTCAGCTGTGATCTCGAAGACGTCTCCACGTCAAGAACGCCGCAAAGGCGAAGCCGCCGAAGTCCATCGCCCGCATGACCGTCGCCTGCGGCAGGGTCTTGTCATGAGGTCAGCAGACAGCACATTAGCCGCCAATTTTGTTCCCAACAAGGTGCAGAAGGAAGCCTCCGCAAAACGCCGCAAAGTTGCCAAAGTCCATTGCCCGCATGACCGTCGCCTGCGGGATACAGGGTGGGAAAGGCTCAGCAGCTAGTGTTGATCACTCGCAGCACCTCATTCAAGCACGCCAGCTGACAGGAGGCAACTCCCTGCAACTGCACGCTGGTGATACGGTTGCGAACACACACCTCCACCACGGCGCCAATGTTGCCCTGCAGTACCCCCAGCACCTCGTCGAGATACGCCAGCTATCAGAGTTTCTATTCGTAATTACGCTGGAACGCGCACCACGCGCCGATGTTGCCCTGCAGCACCTCCTCCAGGCACTCCAACTCGCAAAATTTTAGGTGCACTTGCATTTTCACGTTGCTAGTTACTTTCATTCGCTTTTTAAAGTGCGCACATCCACGACAGCGCCGATGTTGCCCTGCAGCACCTCCAGCACCTCCTCCAGGCACTCCAGGCCGCTGTTGGACGACGGCTGCGCCGCGGCGGCGGCGCCCGCCTGCAGCGCCCGCTGGCTCATGATGATGGACTTGCCGTTGATGCCCCACATCCGCACCTGGAAAGGCAAGTGCACGAAGCTTGTCAGGCATCATCAGTGAGATGTTAGAAAGTGTTCCTATATGTATGGCGGCGCCGCCCGCCTGCTGCGCCCGCTGGCTCGTGCTGGACTTGCCGTCGATGGCCCACATCCTCCCCTGAACAGCAGTTGTGAGGGTTTTTAAGGGATGTAACTTGCAGAGTCTGAATGTTTGATACATGCCACCCTCAAGATGATACACTTGCAATTGATGCCCCACATCTGCATTTGCCGCCCCATAACATAAGTTCTGAGAGAGCCTTAGTTTGAGAATCTGAGATGTGTATTGTTCGACTATGTGACATGTGCTGGGTGACGAGCAACTTGATATCTTGCAACAGCACAAAGTGCCGCTGACACATGTGCTCAATCATTGCACACCGAGAACTGCTGGTGCTTGAGCGAGCTGAGTGCGTCCCGACGCCACGTCATCTTCTGCTCATCCGATGGCGCGTCGTCTGCGCGACAAAAAGTCACCAGCGTCATCCACAGAAACCGCAACGCAGTGCTGCCGCCAGTGACAGCAAGTCTGCTGAGCCCATGGCACCACAAACTGGTCGCTATGTCCACAACTGGTGTCGGAAGGGAGCGGGCGCAAGGACTGTCATGCGGACCGCGGGGAGAGACGCCACGGGGAGGAACACTAGACACGCTGGGTGACAAGGCGGCAGACACAAGTCATCATTGTCGAAACAATGGGCTCGCCTGGGTGGGTGGCGCGCCACTGCTTCTCCGAGGCGCTGACCAGACTGAACATTTCCGCCGCCAGCTCATAGCCCAGCTGCGTCAGCGGCACAAAGCCGCGCAGCCCCGTCATCACGTCCTTCACCGACACGCCTGCGCAGGCACATGGCCAGCGTGGCTGCGACTTCGGGATGGTTGTCGGTCTGGACACCTTGAATGTCCACAGGTTGTTGCTCGGCATCGGAGCTGGTTGAATCGTCATTGCAAGCAGAGGCGGCAAGCGGCCAAACTGTCGGCACCCATCCTAACAGCGGTATCACAAGGTGGCTACAAGCACCGCCGAAACCCTGGCACCTCTGATACCTGTCACGTTCGAAATGGAAGTGAACGAAAGGCACAGCGCACGCACCGCCGCTGTTGGCATCATAGACGGAGACCGCCATTGGGTCGCCGCTGGCGAGGAGCTGATTGGCCAGCTTGAAGTGCATCGGCGCGCGTTTCCTGCACAACCAACAGGAAAAAGCTGTGTCTGATTGTTGTTCCGGGTATGCGCTCTGGGGATCGCGGACCGCGATGACAGCTGCAAGTCATGCTTGCGCTTGACACACAGCTGCGTGCCGTTGGGAAGGCATGCAGGAAACGCTTGCGGGCATTGCTGCGTCCGACGACTGGTCCCAGGGCTCGAGTGAAATGTCATGCGAAGGAGGCAGGACACGTTACTCACAGGTCCTGCTCAGGGAGCGCCGGCTGTGGAAATGGCGACCGATGCGTCCACATCGACTGCTGCTGCTGCTGCTGCTGCTGCTGCGGCTGCTTTGCCTGCTGCGGGCGCTGCGCCAGCGGCGGCGGCGGAGGCTCCTGAGGTTCGCTCGGGGGCTGGGTCGCCACCTGCACCTGCACCTGCTCCTCTGCGGGTGCATCGGTGGCGTGCCTTGGCCGCTGCTCAATTTGCGGCGGCGGCGGCGGCGGCGCAGCCGCGGAGTCGGCTGCCTGCTGCGAGGCTACCTGTTCCGAGGCACCTGTTTTTCCGACTTCTGCCGGCGCAGCCACCAGCTGGCTGATGTCCTCCTGGTCGCCAGGGAGGGTGCTGGACTGTCTGCTGCTGCCGTCCTCCTGCTGTTGCTGTTGCTGTTGCTGCTGCTGCTGCTGCGGCGGCGGCTGGCTGCGCCTCGCTGGCTTGGCCTTTGCCTTCGATGCGGGGCGCGAGGCTGCTGCTTCTGCGGGTGCGCTGCCTGCTGATTTACCGCCGCCCAGGCCGCTTCCTTTGCCGCTGTTGTTCAGGGCGCCTGCATCGCTGTCAGCCTCGCGGCGGCTGGGCCGCGTCGGCCGCTGCACCTGCGCGGCGACGCGGGTTTTCAAAGCCTCCGCAGCAGCGGCGGCTTTGACGGCGTCGCCGACGCGGTCGCCGCCGAGCGCTGCGTCGAAGTCTGCGTAGGTCGGCTCCGCGTCCGCCGCGAACTTCTTGCGGCGCTCGATGGTAGCCTGGTAGCGTTCCAGCTCGTCTTGGTGTAGTGGCGGCGGTTGCGGTGCCCTCGGCGGCGGCGACGACGATGGCTCCAGGTCGATCTCGTCCTCCGACTCCTTTCTGCCTGCCTGCCTGGCCTGCGAAGCATCATGTGGCAAATTTCGCTGCCGATATCCTGACGAGGGAACAAGTGGCGACCAGACTTTGCCAGACTTTGCCCACCCTGGACTGTAATGCTCCGAGGGTTTACGCGAGGAGCCTGGCATCAACAACTCAAGTGCACGGTCGCACAAGACCTTGTGTGCAGCAGTAATTGGACGCTCCTTGTGGCTCACTATTGGTCTGAGGCTGTCGACAATCGGCTGGCAAGCCAGGCGAGGTGCTGGCGCCATCTGAGCGGCCCCTGACAGCTTGCGCACGGCAGATGGCCGGCAGCTCGAAATTCACTTGACTCGAGTCTGCCGGCGCTGACCATGAAGCTGCGCAAGCTGTTCCCCTGCTGTCTGCCCCGGCCGGATGAGGACGCCTATTTACAGCCGCTGACGCTGTTCCAGCCGAGAGCCAACGGCTCAACAGAGGAGGTGCTGGAGGCATCCAGTCGAGCACGGGAGGAGTGCTGGCAGCGGATCGGCAGCCTTGAGCCGCTGGTGCTTAGCCACCTGGTCAATCCAGCGCTTATGGGCGGCCCCCGGTGGCCGGCCATGCGACAGGCGAGCGGCCTGCGTAAATCTCGACAACCTGAAACTTGGACTGCAGCTTGCTGTGGGCCGCTTGGCAAGCAGCAAGCTGTGTGCCAGCTCTGAGCGTACTCTGAATGCATTGCCTGGTGCCACAGGCTTTCAGGGTGGTCAGGCGACCAAATGGAAATGTGATCATCGCCTCAGACGGTCTGTCCGACCCTTTCGACGACATCTCTTTAGGTGAGCACAGCGAATACGTGTCGGTACGGCCTGAAGGTCGATGCTGAAACCCAAACATGTGGGCTGAAGATGTAAGTGCATGCGCATGCGCATCGTGCCCGGCAGCATGCTCAGCCGATTGGCAGTGCTCCTAACAGTGCCACCCCTTCGAAAGCCCTTGCCTGTCTGCTGCAGGCGAGGGTAACGTCAATGGCTTCGGGCTGGAGTTCTACATTGAGACACCTGCGGACGAGGTGTCGGAAACAATACACGACATAAAACAGAGCTGGCAGTTCCAGCTGCTGTACACAGTCAGCCAGCTTGCCGCCGGTGAGTGCCAGCATGCAAGCGCTGCTGCATGCACCACAGAGGCGCCTGCTGCACTTGCTTCAAGGCGTGAAGTGCTGTGCTTGGGCGCGTTGGTGTCAGTGCTGATGGGAAAACCGCTGCCACGCAGGCCACGGCGGCATCCGCAGCATCATGGACGACATGACGCTGCTGTCGACAGAGGCAGAGGGCGTGAACGACACCATACCGGTGAGCACAAGCCCTTCCCAGGCAGCTGGTCATGTCCCCCACTGACTGCCGTCCTGGGTGCTGAAGACCGAGTCAGGAAATCTTGGTTGGCGTTGTTGACAAACAGCATGTGCCCTTCGAGGCAGGAACAAAGACCTGGTGGCTGCGCATGTCGCAGGAGGAGTTCAAAGTCTCGCACGTCAACTCAGCGGGGCGGGTGGGGGCGCTGCTGGGCCTCGCAGATCCAGCAGCCACCGGCGAGCTTGCCAATGGCGGCTCGAGCTCCACCTCTGTGCCAGACAAGGTGCCCGCCGCCGCAACCCAGTGTTTCCGAAACTGTTGCTGACCCAATAATAGCATCCATGGGATGCCGAAAAGAATGTAGCGTGAAGGACTGACAGGCTCTGACGGGCTGAAGCCATGTCCGCTTAGGTGCCATGAGTGGCGCATGCAAGCCCGCCGCCGTGCGGTGGCAGTCCTGCAGGGAACTGCTGCACTGCTGAGCGGCAACCAGCAAGAACTGTCACCGAAAGTTCGATGATGGCAACATGATTGTGTTTTATTTTTCTATCTGCAGGTGGACGGCATGCCGCTGACGGACGTGCTGCTGGTCAATATCAAGCTGCTGACGCTGCCGGAGCTCAAGCTGATCACGGACCAGGGCGCAGACGGGCGGCGGCAGCTCAGCGAGCTGTTCGCGGGGCACTCGCGGCTGGTGTCGTCGCTGAGACGCATATCGGCGGTGGAGGACAGCGGCGATGAGAGCTGACGCGGGACTGGCTCGGCAGACTGGCGGGAGGTGGCGCAGCAGCTGGCGGGGATCCCGGCTGACGCCGCAGCAAAAGCCCACGGCGCCCTGGAGAACAGCTGTGGGAGCGGGAGAATAGCCGTCTGCAACAGCCGTGTGCGGCAACCAGCAGGCGCCGTGGGTCAGCCCGGCCAGCGTGCGGCAGCGAGCAATGGCACTGACATGGCCGCGGTGCCAGCCGTCACCTCTCAGCTATTGGCACGGTGACTGGCAGTGCCAGCCAGCAGGCAGCGGGCAGACAGCTTCGGCCCCAGCAACCCGCCTGGGCATGTATCTTTGTGAAAACTGGCCGCCAGACATCTGGCGACTGCAACAAGGGTCGTGTTCCATTTGAGGCGGGGCTGGGCTCGGGTGAGATCGTCTGCCGGCACTGCAGCTTGATGAGCAAAACGCTCCTGCGTCTCGGATGCTGAATTAGCTAGAGAGCGTAAGTTAGGTAAGTGTGGCCATTGCTTCGAGCCAGTAAAAATACGAGGGAATCTGCACTGCTCTGGAGGGTGATACACAACGTTTCTCCAATAACTGCAATCATGGAGATCGGCTTCTGGACCGTGTGTACACGCAAACTGCCCAGCAATGTCGCTTGCACTGAGAGAGATGCTGCAGCAGAACAACCTGCCCCAGCATACCCGGAGGGCTTCGCTGGGTCCCATCGAGCCCCCAATGAAAATGGAGAAATTTTGTCTCCATTTGGAGCCAGGCACGGCAGGACAATATATAACCGATGGCCACCTTCAGAGGAAGCTTCTTTTACATCCTCAGAGGGTTGAATTGGTTGTTGCACGAGGCTGAGAGCAGTGACGCACCATGCCCTGGCGCTGCGGCCTGCCGGCAAGCTTCGGCGCCGACGCCTGCGGCCGGCCGGGCGGCTGTGGGCGGCGCGGCACCTCCACTGTGGCCGCCATTGCAACACCCCCGCCGCTGCCCTTGGGCCGCCGCAGTGCCGGGCTGGCGCTGGCAGTGCTACCAGCCATCGCGCCCGGCCGCGGCGGCCCCGCGAGGCTCTCGATCGCCGCCCAGTGCCCGCGGCTCTTGTTGCGCAGCAGCGCCGGCGAGCGCATGCTCGCTTCGCCCTCCTGCGCCACGAGCCATGTGTTTCAGGGAACGCGGAACATCCTGGTGTGGTTGCATGCCGTCATGCCACATGTAATCGGGGCTGCGCGCCTGCCTTCTCCTGCATGTAAACAACGCTCCCCTACAGGTGTGATCGTCTTGATCCCACTTCGCCCAGAAACCACGATTGCATTTGGCCTGTGCAGGCGCGCGATGTCGGACATGGCCCTCCATCCCTCCGGCGACATAAATGCGCGTCCTTGACTTTTGCACACCATCACTGCGACCGTCTTTTCAGATAGTCATCGCCAACAATTCTCCCCAGCTCCTGCAGCCTGATGTCGGCCATGACGCCTCACTCCTCAGGCGTCACCGCCGCGCACATATGACTTGACAGACCGTCATTCCGTCCATTTTGCAGAATCTCAGATGACTCACCAGCTCCTGGCGCGCGATGTCGGCCATGGCGCTCCGTTCCTCTGAGGCTCGCATGTGTCTCTTGTTACAGAACCTTCCAGTTTGTCGGTTTAGTATCCGCACACACAACTCACCAGCTCCTGGCGTGCAAAGTCGGTCATAGCATCCCGCTCCTCCGGAGACACCGACGCGCGCTCCTTTGCACGCAGCAGCTTGCGCTTGCTGCGACTGACGCTGCCGCCTGCCGTGCCGCCGCCGCCCTGCGGCCCCTCCATCAGCGCCTCGAACATTTTGTACGTCGCCTGCTCCTCGTCCTCCCACCTGGGCACAATCAGTTATTCTAGGGTTCACAGGCTTTCAGAGTTCAAAGTTCCGGGCCATGCATGTGAGGTTTTAGGTCCACCTCCGTCAGCGCCTCGAGCATCTTGTACGCCGCCTGCTCCTCGTCCTCCACCTGAGCACACCAGGTTTCAGGGTTTGGAATTTAGTCATAGGTACGTGATGTCATCTAGCCGAGATCTCATGGTAACTGCAGCAGAACAAGGCGTTGAAAAGTCGCAGATTTTGCATCTGGTCGCACAGGACTCTGAAGCAGTGTGAACTGACATGCAGCAGACACATGTGCTGGAGCGGCATGCTGGTACCAATGATGCATGCATTCGCACGCCTGCGTCTCATCTGGGTCCTGATCAAGCCTGCCTTGCGGCCACTGTGGCAGGCGTGCCCCGCTTGGCCGCGCAACGGCCTTGGCTCTTTAACCCCATTCGTCCTGCCTTACGGGAGCAGGATCAGAAGTGTTATCAAAGAGGACAATAGACGCCGTGATCGTTTACAGCGCTCACTCTTGCAGGTACTCGTTGGCCCGGGCGTCCCGCGCCACCGGCAGGCCGGCCTCCTGCAGCCCGCGCTCCACGTCCTCCGGCTTTTCACCGAGCAGCCGTCCAAATTCCAGGTAGTCCGCCAGCGAGGGCCCGTCCTGGGCGCCGCCGCTGCCGCTGCTGGCGCTGGCGCCGCCGCGACGTCCCGCCATGCAGACGCCCCGCGCCGAGCGCGCCACATGCCTGCCGCCCTGCGATTGTGGGCGGAGTCGCAGCTGACGAAATGGCAAAAGCCGACCTTGCACTCTTCGCTGGGGCTCCTGGACCCCTGCGCTAGGATCGGCCCTTGCCTTTCATGGCTCTTCCACGTGCAGTGCGCACATGACATTTGTGATCGCAGCGGGAACACTAGTATGCGGCAAATATGCTGGATCCAGCACCATTGCAGCAGGCGGCAGCTCACCGTCGGCCGCGCCGCTCTCAGGCCTGCCATGATGTGGATTCCGCGGCTTGGCAGCTGCGACGCCATCTGCGGCTCCTGCTGCAGCCGGCAAGCGCCGGCCTGCTGCTGCATGCGCGCGCCGCCGCCGCCGCTGTCAGCGCACTGCACCGTGCGGCCGCCGTGGTCCAGAAAGCTCCCCAGCGGCATGCTGCTCATGGTGTTCCTGCTGTGGCGTTGTACCGCCTAGCTGCCCGATCTGCTTCGCCTACGCATGGATCTGCAATATACTGCTGCTATTGTCTGGCCGCATGCACGTCACAGGGTGAGGCGCTGTTGCTTGTGGTCAGCGGATGCGTTCAGTACACAAATTCGCCGTGCCTGATCTTAGCGAAAGTACGCGCAAGCCTGATCAACTGCTGCGAAAACAAATCTCAAGTGCTGGCAGGTTGACGGCTGATTTGCCGGAGCTGGCAAACGTTGAGCAGAGCAGGCTGCGTATGCGATCGCGATATCGGAGCTCAGTGTCGTATCGTGAACATGCTCAAGCTCGTAACCTGACTGCGCATGCACCAACAAGGGCCGAATGGTGTTCCTTGTGCAGAGCAATCCTCGACACAACCCAGCGAACTGCAATGCTGCGGACGCAAGGACGGGTTGCAATGAATGAACACCGATGCAACGGCAATCCGAGTCGTTTGCTGCAACGAGCAAATACGAGATCGTGATAGTGGCCGCCGTGTAATTTTCGCCGGCATGCATGATCCGGACATCCGATAACGAGGCCTGTGAGAGTGCCTTTCCAATCACTCTCACCGGGAATGATTGGTTCCCGGTCAAACGTCCATGGTGCTGGACACTTCCACCTCACTCTGTACGCAGAAGATGTTGCCGCGCGCATCCTGCTCAATCTGCCGCGCCGCCGGCTCAAACCAGCGGCATCACAGTTTTGAATCATCACGCATCATCTTCATGCGCCCGCCGCGCCGTAGAACCGCCGCGCCGCCTCCAGCCTCGGCGCCACCACGTTGCACAGCGGGTCTGCGTGCGCCAGCAGGTTATCCGGCGGCCCGACGACGACGCCGCTATAGTGCTGCGCCGCCGACAGGCCGCTGAGGCAGTAGCAGCTGTGGTAGTAGTCCACCGGCTTGCCCGGCTTGTCGCGCAGACCGCCCTTGATCTGCGCAGGGTTTGGCACATGCACTCTGGGTATCAGTGCGATCTGCGAATTCAGCTCATGGTTTGGCTTCGGTTCAGAAGGTCGTCGTTGCAAGGCACACCTCAGAAAGGTCATGGTCAGAACAGCACGCAAAACGCTAGCAGCATGAAGGTATGAGAAGCTACTGACCACTTGGCAGCACTGCAGGAGCCACAGCTGCAGCGCCTCCACATCGTACAGCGGCGCGGCAGCGGCGTGCCCCGCCGCCGCTGTGGGTCGGCACGAGATGCCAACATCCGCTTCAGCAGCTGCTGTGCCACCGCCTGCTTCAGCGCTGCTCGCTGAGTCGCCGCCGTCACGTGCATCCGCTGCCGGCGCAGCAGGCGCCGCTGCCCCGACATTGCCGCCTGGCGCAACTGCTGCCGGCGGCTCTGCTGTCGAACTTGGCGGCCCGCTGGCGCAACTGCTGCCGGCGGCTCTGCTGTCGAATTCGGCGGCCCGCCGCGCCGGCGGGCTTGGAGCCTGTTCCTGTGCGCTGCCTGCGCCCCACTGTGCCGCCAGCACCGTAGCGCTGCACTGCGCCGCCGCTGCGTAGGCCTGCGCCCGCTCAGCCGCCTGCGCCAGGCAAAAGAGAAACGCGTTACAGCTTGTGACGAACGCAAGCGCCACCACATGGAACTGACATCCTGTCAGCCCCCCTGCTGCTATCACCCAGCCCATGGCCGGCAACATGCCAGGCCATGGGTTCTTCTAAGGCTGACACGTTGCCTGCGAATCAGTGCACCGATGCTCACCTCGTCGGCGGTGTTCATCCCTGCCTCAGCCATGTCCTCCGCAAGCGCCTGCAGTGCAACAGAAACAATCCTTAAGCTGTCAGGTTGCACAACCCATTCTTGACCAAGCACTCCACAGTGCAGCGGCTTCGTTGCACAACATACTCAGTCCGAGCAGCGTTTTGATTACACAGCACATGCAGTCAAGAGTTTCTGCAGGAAGCAGCTCTCACCCCAAGGACGTTGGCAGTGGAGCGGCTGTGCTGCAGCAGGCTGCGGCCCGAAAGGCGTGGCAGTGGCGGCACCGCGATGCGCCGACTCTCCCGTGGTGGCAGGGCTGCAGCGCCGTCTCGTTGCTGTCCTTTCTCGCAAGCCGGCGGCAGCGCCGGCTGCATGCTGTCAACGCCCGCAGGCTGGCCCGGGGCACCAGCGGGTAGCTGCTGCGGCGGCTGCGGCGGCAGGGCGGCCAGCAGGTTGAAGAGGCCGCCCTGCCAGTAGGAGTAGCAGCCATCCACCAGCTTGTTGGTGCGCCCCATGAACCCGCCCTCCACTGTGCCCTGCATATGCATGTAGATTCAGCTGCATTGCCCGAGTAGACCCTAATTGTCAAGTGACAGCCGTCCACGAGCTTGTTGATGCGCCACATGCACCCGCTCTCCACAGCGCCCTGCATGTACACATGCTGCCCCAGCTGTAACCCTCTAAAAACCAATATTTTTGGCTTTAGGAGTAGCAGCCGTCCACCAGCTCGTTGGCGCGCCCCATGAAGCCTCCCTCCACGGTGCGACATGTTGTATCAGCTGCAAGCCCTTGAACCCTGAATTGCTGCCCAGAAACGGAACAAAGCAGCCGTCCACCATGGAGACGCCCTTGACGCCACCCTGTCACTCACATACAATCAGCTCATTGCGTGCCATCATGCCGGCAAACCAACCGAGCAGCAATCGAGCAGCGTATCTTCGATGTGAAAAACCGCATGCTTCCGGATTCTCGCAGCTCGTCAGGCTGCGAGGAATGTGTGTGTCCTTCAAGTGACCAGCCTCTTCGGAAGTTGACAGGCCTGTCCCAAACAACGTGCAGTCCTGGAGCTCAGCCCGCACCTGGCAGCTGACGGCGCAGCGGGTGAGGTGGGGCAGGTTCAGGGCATCAGCGGAATTGAAATTGTTTCTGTGCTGTGAGACTCTTCCCAAAGTGCTGTGTCACTGTTCGTTGTCGACTTTCGAATTGGGAAAAAGTTCCACCTGGCAGCTGACGGCCCAGCGGGTGAGGGCGGGCTGGTCCAGCGCGTGCGCGGCGCCTGCGATGGCCAGCGCCGCAGCGCCGCACAAGGTGTAGCCGCCGTGCGCCTCGTTGCCCGGCTCGCCGCCGATGCCACCCTCATATGTCTGCAGTCAGAGCATCAAACTTACATGATAGATCGTCCAGCTGCAGCGTTAAGGCAGTCCTGCGCCGTCGCGCCGCAGCAGGTGTAGCCGCCGTGCGGCTCGTTGTCCGGCTCGCCGCCGGTGCCGCCCTCACACACCTCTGCAGTCAAGATGCCGGACACTTCGGTTCGTTCTCGTCATGGCGTGTGTCCAGTCGTTCGCCAGAGCTGTCGCGCCGCTGGAGGGCATGGCCGCCGTAGGCCGCGCTGCCCCGCGCCGCCGATGCCGTGTGCCGCCCATACATTATGCAGACGAGGCACGGAGACGAGGCACGGAATGTGTTCCACTCGTTTGGTCCAGCATTCGGCCAAAGAGCAAGCGATGAAGTGACTGCAGCGGAAGACCAGTCCAGAATTGCCTGCTCTGGCTCGCCACGTGCCATCATGTCCTTTGGAAACTGCTGAACTTGCAGCCAGAGACGCAGCATGGCACGTGAGGGTCCAGCCGGTGGCAGTTCTGGATCATGAGGGGATCAATTGATGAGTGCAGCACTGGTGCGCGGGGCAAAGGGACTGCGGGCTTACCTGGCAAGATCGCACGTAACCCACCATGCTGGCGTCCCTTGCGAGCGCCGCGGCATCCAGCCCCAGCATGTGGGCGGTGGCCATGGCGGTGTAGCAACCGCGCACATCCACCTCACCATCTGCACAGCATCGGGCATTACGTTGGGTTGGCTGAGCAGGGAAAGATGTCTGGCCTTCGAAAATGCCGCTGCCTTCGATGCAGGCGATCCGAAGTCCGGTGCAAAACTCAGTGCTGAATGTGGCACCATCTGCTGCGCCCCATGCCATATGTACAGGAGGTCAGACTAAGACCCAGCACAGGCCAAATGGTATCAAATCTGCGGACCTTCACACAGGAAGAAGCCGCCGCCACAGTCCGCCGCCACGCTCATGCGGCGCAGGAAGCCCAGCATGGATGCCCTGTCAACTGCCTGCAGGCCGTCGACCAGCAATCTGTTGCACTGGCACAATAGCTTGTGTCAAAATTTCCACCAGCTCCCTGGGTGGTTTCCCGCTCAGCAGCATGCATCACGATCCTGCCACTACTTCTCCAGGTCTGACATGCTGCAGAGCAGGAGATCTCTGGTTGCAGTCATCATTAAAGATGGTTCATGTGACATCGCGGACTGTGCAGCACCTGCAGGGCAGCGGGGCCGCCGAGGGTGACGAGCGTGGCGACCGCCGCGTAGGTGGGCGCCAGGTGCGGCTGCTGCCCCGGGCCGCCGCCAAAGCCGCCGCTGGGCGCCTGGCACTGCTGCAGGTAGGCGACGATGTCCTCCGCTGACACCTGGTGCAGTCAAAACTGCTGGAATTTCAGTCAGTAAAAACAGCAGACAGTGCGGAAAAGCGGAGTGGATTTAGTGTCGCACGTGCTGTGGGAATGCTTCACGCTTTTCGCCTGGACAAAGATCTACTGCTTCAGCAAGAGTGCCGTACACAATGTGTATTCATGCGCTACATGAGCAAGACACATGGCGCACCTCAGGCGGCAGCGGTGCTTGCAGCAGCGCCAGCGCATGCGTCATCCAGAACACCAGCCATGGGCGGCTGGCGTCCAGCGACAAGAAACCACCCGGCAGCCGTCCCAGGCCCCGCCAGATGTACGCCGCGTGCGCGTCGCGCCGCAGGGCCAGGTGGGCGCGGCGTTCGGTGGCGGGAAGCGCTGACAGCTCCTGGTAAAAGCGCAGCACCTTGCGCTCCAGGGCCGCCTGCTCGTGCGCGCTCGCGGCAGGCTGTTCGATCAGCATGATGGGCTAGCTCGGCTGGAGGGCGACCAATAGCCGAGTCTGTGGTCCGAGGAGCGATCGCTACAGGGCCGTCCGCTGAGCCCCACGGCACCGGCCCAAGGCACCACCTGGACTGGCACGCCCGTGTGTGCCTTGGCCAATTCACAGCAGACTCGCCTGACAACGTTCAAAAGGGCGGTTCACAAGCGCTGGACGACGGCAGTGCTGACTGTTGCGTGCGGTGCCAGATCAGGTGTTGCAAGGGCACTGGACCTCCTCGAAACCCGCGGTGAAGTTGCGAGGCTGATTCCGCATGCCCAAAGGAATGTCGTTCCTTTGGAAGGAACGCAATTTGTGACTCACGAGCAAGCAAAACGCTGTGCTTCTGGGGCTCATCAGGGGACATGCAGATGGCATAACGGGGCCAGCGCCTACGTTTAGTTGCGCGAGCTCGCAGATCTGCGCAGACACAGCTTGCGAAACAGTTATAGCGTCAGGGAAATGCTACGTGTGTGATTTGCTGCCGTTGCTGAGCGTCCAGAGCGCGGACGGGAAAGTTTGCCCCAGGGCCCCGGCAGGCATACACTGTCGCAGGCCGCATTTCAGCGTCCAACCGCGTTTCGGGAGTCTCGTTCGCAGCCATGATACCTTCAGTGCGTGGAATGTGCATGAGGCAGTTGCGGGGCGCAGCGATGTGGCAAAGATGTCTCGGCTGCGGCCCGCCGCCTGCCGCCCTGCACAGGCACACCTCGCCGTGCCAAGCGGCGAGCAGTGGAGCAGATACACGCTGCTTCGCAAGCAGGCCGTCGTCCAACAGCCGGCAGCAGGAGGTGAACAGGCCACAGCAGCCGCGGCAGCGGCGCCAAGGCGGCGTCGTCCGCGCAGCAGCGCAGCAGCCTTCAGAAATGCGGCGCGACCGCGGCGACGAGCAAAAGCTCATCAGATACTACGCCACGTGCCACCCGGGGCTGGAGGAGGTAGTGGCGCAGGAGCTGCTGTCGCCACGCATCGGCGCGACTGGCGCCGCGCCTGGCAAGGCCGGCGTCGCCTTCTGGTGAGAAACGTGTGCAGAATCCCTGAACACAACTCAGACCGCTCCTTGGTGCGACACTCCTGAAAGTCCTGTGATGCCCTGTCTCACCTTGAGTGCTGCATCTGACTGCCGCACGCGACTTTGTGCAGAGCAAGTGCTGCCAGCTTGACCTGACATGCCGAATGCATCCCCGCAGGGCCACAGATCCATCCGTCGGCTACCGCGCCAACCTGTGGCTGCGCTCCGCGGTGCGCGTGCTGCAGCTGGTGGGCGAGGACTACCTAAATCCTGACGCGTCTGGCGCCACAGAGCTGTACCGCGCGACGCGGGAGGCGGCCGACTGGGCGGCGCTGCTGCGCCCGGGGCAGAGCTTCTCCGTCGATGCCCGCATCGGCAGCTGCACAGGCAAGGCATCTTGCTGAAATGACGATCACTGTCAAAATTGAAAACATGGCTGCAGCCTTGCATCGCCAGTGAGGGATCGCCCGCCAAGCTGAGGAGACTGCCGCCTCTGGCGACATTGAGCTGGATCCAGCAGGCCCTGCCCATACATGAGCCTTCCGTCAATGCTGCAGGGGCTCAAGGTCCGCAAGCAAAGATGTGACCTGTGCCACCAGAAACACGTCCGCACTCATCGCAGGCATGCTGCAGATGCCTTGTTGGAAGTTCTCGTGGCGACCGCTGACCTGCACTGCTGCAGATGTGGTGTCGGACTTTCTGGTGCGGACGCGCGTCAAAGACGCAATTTGCGACGCGGCGCGGGACGCGGGGCGCGGCAAGCCGCTGCCGCCGGAGTCGGGATATCCCGCGGACCTGCCCATCTTCGTCAGCTGCTTCCAGGTGCGCTGATGTTTGGGCCACCAGGTTTCGAGCAATCTGGCCGTCCTGTAATTGCACATCTTGTGATGCCGCGAGTTGCAAGCATGCTGCAGGCAGTGTGACAAAAAGAGAGGAAAGAACAGTCTTCAGGCGCCTGTTGGATCAGGGCACGCATGGCCCTAATGCATACCTTGTGTCGCTGTCAGCTGCATGGCGCCAGTGCCAGGTTTGCTCGGGGTGCTGGAACTCTCTATTGCTGAGCTGGCAGCATCTCCAACACGCTGCAGGACCGCTTCATGCTGTACCGGGACATGAGTGGCGAGTCTCTGCACCGGCGCGGCTACCGCTCGGCGATGCACCGCGCGTCGCTGAACGAGGCCGCTGCCGCCGGCATCCTGCAGCTGGCGGGCTGGCCCGCCATCGCAGCCCAGGATCCAGGTATGCTACAAACTATGTTCCCACTGGATCACGCCATATGATGGTGCTGAACTCTGCAGGGCAGCGCCTGTCAATTAACATCCGCCCGCCAAAGCAAACACTGTGGCCAAGACCAAAGTTCACAACGCTTCTAATACTTCTGCGTGCCGAGTGCCACCACGTTGCTCCAGGCGCCGTCATCGTGGACCCCATGTGTGGCAGCGGCACCATCCTCATCGAGGCGGCGCTCATGGCATCGCACATTGCGCCGGGTGCGCATTTTGTAACAATACTGGTACATGCGGAGGCCGTGAGGTCGACGTGGGCAGCCGCCTCCTGTGTCACTTTGCCTATGACACGCACAGTACGACATGCACGGGGCAACATGCTGCCAATGCTGCTGGCACGAGGCAATGCCACGCACTCGGGCAGGGCCTGCTGTCCCAGAGCCAGCCGCTGCACCATGCACAGACGTTGGTGCGAAATCCTGCTACCCAAAACTTCTGACGTTATTTTGTACCCCATCTGACATGTACCTGCCCCGCGCCGCAGGGCTGTTCCGGGAGGCCTGGCCCTTCCAGCAGTGGCCCGACTTTGACGCGCGCGCCTGGGGCGCTGCGGCGCAGGTGGCGACGGCGGCGCGGCGGCCGTGGGCCGGCTCCGCCCTGGGCACCGACGTTCACGAGGGCGCCCTCAGCCTGGCGGTCAGGCAAGTCGTTTGTGCTCCTTCAGTTTATTGAAGAGATTAAATGCAATTAATGCAACAATAGCAATCGTCGCAGTCATCAATCGTGAAGGGCGCTGCTGATGGTCCATTTGCCCAGTAGTGTGCTTGGCAGTTTGTGCGTCCCAGGAAAGCTCTTGTCCCCCATGGTGGTCCTACGCTGTACTACGTAGCGGGGCACAAGGTGTCACAGCTGCGGCACATAACAATGCTGCAGGGACGTCAAAA